>Ga0233403_10000626_pt1 | contig 16752 bp, 11 predicted proteins | sample Na_oxic_1_MG_FD_179866 | JGI IMG/M metagenome (GOLD analysis project Ga0233403, IMG submission 179866) | Seawater microbial communities from Saanich Inlet, British Columbia, Canada - Na_oxic_1_MG | ecosystem: Environmental > Aquatic > Marine > Inlet | place: Canada: British Columbia | collected...
CAATGTAGGGGGCCGGTAACGTGTTTATGTTGCCCACCAATCAAATGTAGGGGGCCGGTAACGTGTTTATGTTGCCCACCAATTAGATCAATGTAGGGGGCCGGTAACGTGTTTATGTTGCCCACCCTCTTCATTAAAAACCCCCTACGAACCATCGTGTTATGCTTATCCAAGTGAAAATGGGTATTATTTTGTTAAAGCCAATTCCCAATCAATAAAAAAGGGGCCCAATAATAAGGATGTTTGTATTGCCTTTGACTGAGTAGTAAGGTTTTTTGGGCTTGTTGAAGCGCTTCGGCTTTAGAAACATAAGGCCCTTTACACATCGCCTGATAAAAACTCGTCATCAGTTTAGCCGTCGAGGCTTCTTCCACTCGCCATAAGCTCGCTACCGCACTTCTTGCGCCCGCTTTCAGGGCGATACCCGCTAAGCCTAATGCCGCCCGTTCATCCCCCACCGCCGTTTCACAAGCACTTAATGTGAGCAATTCGATAGGTTCATCACGAAATTGACTGATACGCATAAACTGTTCGAGTTCATTCAGATTCAGTTTATCGTTGTAAGTCAATAAAAAGCTTGAAGTCGATTGGCTTTTAAATTGCCCATGGGTGGCAAAATATAGACTGGTGTAAGCTGTTTCGGCTAAGTTGTCTTTTAGCCGATTTTTCAGAAAGCTTTTATTCACTAAAGGCGGTGTTTGAGTCTGGCAAATTTGTTCGATACTGTTGATTGAATTAAGCACATGCGGTAATGCTGAAAAACCTTGGCGACTTTCTGATAACCCGCCCATGAGCATTTTGATATTTTGTCGTTTAAATCGGTTTGGCTCCTCTGTCAGCGTTAAACCGGGAATGATCGCGAGCGCGTATTGTTGAATCAAAAATTGTCTGCCATCGTGTAAAGCGGCAAAAGGGATGGTTCGCAGTAGTCTGTCTGGCACGATAATCAACGTTTTGATCTGCCGTGCTTCAAGTGTCGGCCGCATTTTTTGAATAAAAATCTTCTCAAGTTGACGGGAATTGACTAAGAGTCGCCGATAATTGCTTTTTGGATTTCTCAGTTGACGATGAAAGGCTTTGACGATTTTCTGAATCTGAGCGTAGCTTGCTTTCGGATTGTCTTGATCTGTCAAAGTCAATTGTTTTAATTCCCCGCCGGCGAAACTCAACAAGAGTTCAACGCGCTGTTCAAAAATCATAGGATAAAATACAGCGGTATGCCTATCAGTGAGGATATCATCAATACGCTTCCTTTTAGCTTGTAATGCCGTGACACAGTCATCTTGAAAATAATTTTCCAGTTCAACGGCTTTCAGTAATTCCAACGTTTCTCTCGCTTTCAGCAAATCGGCTTGCCGTTGTTTTTCATCAGGCGCATGACGCGCTGTTTGAAGCCATAAATCCGCTAAATCAAAATAAACCGCATCGGCAGTTTTCAAAAGCGATTGTCGCGGAATCCGATAACCGCGCACAACGGCGCGGCGCAAACGCTGTAATTGCTTAATGGCGTTTTGATAAGCGGCACGGGCACGGGGTAACTCATTTTGTGCTTTATACAAACGGCCCAGTTGCCAGTACCAAAGGTACAACTGATCGGCCGCGTCGAAACTCATAAAAATCGCTTGTTGCGTTAAACGCTCCGCTTCCCCATAACGCTGTTCTTGTTCATACAGCTTACCTAAATAACCGGTTGCATAAGCCGCACTCCGCGTATCACCGAATCGCTTAGCCTGTTGCAAAACCGTCTGCAAGATTTGATAAACAATCCATTTCATTTCAGGATGTTCAATAGCAAGATGAGCCAATTTGAGCAAGCCCAATCGTTTATCATGCGAATCCGGTAAAGCTTGCATTGCTGACAAAGCCGTTTCAAAAGCCTCTTTTCCCCATTCAATTTGCACGATATTGGTTCGCAGTTTCGCACTCAAAACCGGATCATGAGCTTGTTGTGCCAGTGCCAGGCTTTTTCTATAGTGCGCCAAGGCTTCATGAATATTTTCCTGTAAAGTCAATAGGTTAGCTTGATAATTTAAAGCCGTCGCACAGGCCAAAGGCGAATCAGGGGCCGTACAAGCCAACTCAACACTTTGCTTGGCATACTGTTCGGCCAGATCAAAATCACGATAACGTAAATAGAAATCACTCAGACTGCCCAATACCAGTGATTGACGAATCGGATCAGATTGCAGCTTCGGCAAGGCTTGATGAAGCGCCGCAAAAGCCTTATCGGCCAAGCCTAATGATTGATAAGCCACCGCCAATTGTAATAAGACATCAACTTGTTGCCCTGTTGGCAAACTGGGCCATTGATTTTCCCATTGCTCAATGGCTTGAGCAAATTGGCCTTGTTTAAAGGCCTCTTGTCTCAGCGGTTGATCAAAGGCCGCCGTCAAAGGGGTTATGCTGAGAGTGAAAAAAAAGTATAGATAAAAAAGCGCATATTTATTCATAAATCACCATTAATCTTGCTGCCTTATTGGAGTGCATTGTTATTTTGCGGTTTTTTCGTTCCTTGTTATTTTGCGGTTTTGGAGTGCAAAATTTATTTTGCGGTTTTTTACGTTCCAAATTTATTTTGCGGCCCGATTTTCATCCCCCAAAAAAATTTTTAGCAAATGTGAGCAACTTGTCCGTCTGTTTAAAATCAATATAAACAAAGCTATCTATACGCGCTGAACAGTGTGGACAGCTATCGCTTAAACCACGCGAGGAAACCATCATGAACGGGCTTATTATCTACTTAATCATATTAGCGATTTTTTTGCCACTGCTACTAATCTTTATGAGCGTCACTAAAATTGACAATCATGATTATGATTATTCAATAGAGTTGTTGCGAAATAACTTAAGTATTTGAAAATAACATAACAATTCTCTGTGACACTCTGTGGTACTTTGTGAACTCTGTGTTGAAAAATTTTTTTGGCAAATTTGAGCCATTTATCAGTCTATATATATTTAGTACAACAGATTAACGGACTAAACGGATTAGTTTATTGATCGCATTGAGTCAATCCATTGACTTCGCTAATCCGCTGTACTATTCAAACGGTTGACAAAATTTTTTGGCAAATGTGAGCCATTTGTCAGTCTATTTAAAGTAGATATAAACAAAGCTTGTATCTGACGCGGTGAACAGTGTGGACAGCCATCGCTTAAATCACGCGAGGCAAGCGTCATGAACTGGCTTATTATCTACTTAATCATATTTTAGCGATTTTTTTTGCCACTGCTACTGATCTTTCTGAGTGTCAATAAAATTCACAATCATGATTATTCAATCTCCGTTTTTAATTCTTAGGGCTACAGTAATTAGAGGCAGATTCTGATTAGATTAACTATAGAATAGGCCTCATTTTTTTTCAAACGGTTGATAAATTTTTTTTGGCAAATTTGAGCAATTTGTCAGTCTTAATAAACAAAGCATCAATAAAAAGTCGTCTTCACTTACGTGAAAACGCACGATAACATCCATTTTACGAAACACAACATTATTATATGACATTAAGGAGATCGATAATGAAAACTCATATTACACAGAAAAACACTCGCTTAGCCTTCGGCATTGCAGTTGCCTTATCTTTATCGACGGCAGTACAAGCTCAAGTTGAAACCATTACCCTCGATGGGCAAGAAAACATCGCCTTTACGGTAACCAATTTGACTAACGTTGCTGGATTTGGGGCCCATTTCTCTACAACGGCTTCTACCGATGGCTATGGGGGTGCTCATGCCGAATGCCATCTTATCTCAGGTTCAGTTGAAAACCCCGGTTCAACGGTGGTCGCTTATTGTTACGATGGGTATCTGGATCCGAATAACCATGCTAATGAGTACCGGCTAAATTTGGGCGCGAAGAAACGGGATGATATGGATATACTTTCCAGTGTGACTTTTATTGTTAGTGAGGCGGGTGTCAAGGTAGAAGCGAAACGTATTAGCTCCAATCCTTACAACAATGAAAGTTATCCCTACACAGTCGAATCAACTTTCCCGATACGACAATCCACCGGTTTTTGGCGCACGGGTCAAATCCACTACAGTGAAAACAGCGTACTTAACAATCGGCAAGGGCGAGACGGTAGTGGCTATGTCTTGAGCGTTGCCGAGGATGTGGAACCAGGGGATGAGGGTGGTGGTTACACCCAAGCAGACTTGGATGCCGCATACGATAAGGGTTACGCTGCTTGTCCGTCAGTTGGGCCAAGTCATTGCGCGAACCCAAGTTACCGATACGACCCACGTAAAAAGCTCGGCATTTTGAATTTGCCCGCTATCGACTTACAATTGCTCGAACCCTTCACGGGTACTTGGTCAACCAAATTCGATGCTTTTTCAGCCGTTATGGAAGAAATACCAGGTACGATGTATTTTCAGATCACCAAGACTCAAGCCAAACCTGACAAAGTCGAAGCCAAACCAGAGGCTGTTGCTAAGTAACTGTTATGATCTGGCTGATTATCTACTTAATCATGTTAGCGATTTTTTTGCCACTGCTACTGATCTTTCTGAGTGTCAATAAAATTCATGATTAGAGGCAGATTCTGATTAATTAGTACAACGGATTAACGTAATCCGCTGTACTATCGTTGACAAAATTTTTTGGCAAATTTGAGCAATTTGTCAGTATTAATATAAGAAAACTCACTTTCACTTTCGTATATCAACACAGATTAAGGAGAAGAATCATGTTAAACCAAAAAACATTATCTGTACTCATCGCCAGTTCATTGGCACTCAGTATCTCATCCGTCGCGGCTGCACCTAATATTACAGCCAAGCCGGTGAAAGCGCCAGCTAAAGCTCAAATCGTTAAACCCGCACCAGAATCGCTTTGCAAAAGTATTACTTCTAGAAAAGAGGTGATCAAGGCGCTACAGGTCGGTATAGAACCCGATGTGATTGCTGAGGCAAATGCTGCTTGTCTACCACCGGCCAAAGCACCAACCTTCAATAGGAACGGGGATCCTATACAAAAGGTTAAAACAACAGCAAATACCCAATTTGAAGAACTAACCGGTTGTGGCTATCACCCGCAGCGTCGAGAATTGGCGTGTGTGGTCAAACTCAAAAAAACATCGGGTTACGGAGGTCCACCACCTTATCCTGCAAACATGGGCTCGTTTGAATGGGTAAAGTTTTGTGTATACTACCCTGGCTGGGAAGCGGTGAATACCTCAGCGGTGCATGTTCACGATAAGCCACCTTCTGCGATGAACCCACCATACCACTATGCTGTCATTGTGCAGGCGAATCCTAGACTGCACCAAGCTTTAGTTAATGGGCAGACACTTTGGGCACGGGCTGCTCTTTCATGGGGTTCTCCTCCATCAGCAGTATCGTGGTGTTCACAAGGGAATTGGGGTAATGCCATTTGGTTAAAAATCAAACTTGATCCATAGATCGGTAGAGTGGCTATCGCGCCAAGTCAAGTGGGCACAAATCGTGCCCACTCAGATAAAACAGTACAAATATAACTACAAGGATTGTTTATAAGAAAGGATTAGATTGTACCAAGCTTTATGTCATTGACTTTCAACGATAAATGAATGAGCTTGAGACTGATGAGATCAGTGCTTGCCCGATACTTATCCTTTCTTATAAACAATCCTTGTAGTTATATATATTACATTCAGGAGCAAAAACCATGTTACACCAAAACCGTAAATTTCTTGGCGCATTATGCGCCTTATTGTGTTGTTTATTATTTCACCCTCTAGCCCACGCCGAAAATGAGATGGGCATGACTTGGAAAAAGCAATCTCATTATGATACATTAGGTGTCGATAGAGTGGGATGTAGTGGTTGTGATGCCTATCAAGGTGATACACCTTGCTCAACCCGCTTACCAATTTTGTGCTTGAAACAGGACAATTCCCCTGATCCAGGTGTGCCTATATTACCGAACGGTGGTGTTATGCCCGATGACTTCTATAATGGTTGGGCTGAAGGCCATATTGGACTCACTTTGCCAGTACCCGGTGATGCGCTTATGGGGGTTGAGGATGCCAATGATATTTGTCGGTTTTTTGTGGGTTCGGATTACCGAATAGGAGAACATCATGATGGAAAACGCCAGTCAGGGGGTTATGGGGGTTGGAACTGGTATGCTTATGGCAATGTCAATGACAGTTCTCGGTTTTGGGCCCATGTTAATGGTCAGCCTGCTAATTGCTGGGGCAATGGCGAGGGCGTAGACTCAGAGCGAACTGATGCCGACATCTTGGCTTTGGTGTCACCGGACATCAAATTAGTCAATATCAGTACACGCGCTGTTATCCAAGGTGGGCATGAGGATGTGATTGCCGGTTTTATTATTAAAGGCACGGGAAAACAAATGGTGTTGATCAGAGCGTTGGGTGAAGGTTTAGGTTTATCGCCTGGTGTTGATGCGAGACTGACTTTAACCAAATTAACGGGTGAAGTGATTGCCAGCAATGAAGATTGGGAAAATTGGGCTTCGCCTTCAATGCCACTTCTCCTTGATAATTGGCAACCGCCTGATCCAAGCGATGCCGCCTTGTTGTTGAATTTGCCAGCCGGTCTTTATACCGCGATAATGAGTTCCAGCGGTGCAAAGGGCATAGGGCTTGTCGAAGCGAATGCTATTCCCTTCGCAAGGGCAAAATATTATTTCATATTGCGATATCTTGATGACGAGTATTCTGATGTTGTGGAAGAAGCTATCACAGAAATCAAGGATGAACTTAAAGAGGCGCGTATTATTATATCTGCCACTCCTAATGAAGATAAAGCAAACATAAAAAGTGGCAATCAAAGTGGTAATCAATTCAGTACGGCTTCCACAAATGACGACACGTTTGATGATGTCATGTCAGAATCGCTTATGTTAGCTATGCCACTTTTGCCCGCTTTGGATTCACTAAGTTGCACTGATGATGATTCTTGTCCATTGGACAATATCCAAGAATTGTTCACAGTAAACAATGAAGACGAACCTATCTCTATTTCGGGAACGGATTACCAATATTTCTTGGACAAATACACAAAATCTCTTGAAAATATTGATGAGGTATCCGTCATTGAGGATAATGAAGTGCCTGATTCTTCTGATGTGGAGCAAGTCGTTAATATTGAATTGGCTACATCTGGCCAATTTACGCTAGTAGCATTTGATGGTAGCCTCATAGAAACTATTGAGCGCATTCGGGTTCTACCTTTACCATCTGAGGAATCAAACTCTAAGGGTCCAACACTTATCTTCCATATCCAATATAGCCGCTCAACATTTTATGTTTGGTGGCAGTTTGGGTAAATTAAGAGAAGTGATCTGGCCTGTTCAATTTGTCGTAAGGGTGATGAGTTGCCTTGTCAATCTTTCATCCCTTTCTTGCTTACCTCATAGTACAACGAATATAGTAGTACAACGAATTACTAGGATAAACGAATTAATAAATAGTCAAGATGGGAATCCATGCATATTTAGTGGGAACATTGAAGTAGTACAACGAATTACTAGGATAAACGAATTAATAAATAGTCAAGATGAGAATCCATGCATATTTAGTGGGAACATTGAGTTAATAGGCTCATGCCTTGATCTTAGTTTACACTTAAGTATCAATTCGTTTATCCCAGTAATTCGTTGTACTACATACAGTAATTCGTTGTACTACATACAGTAATTCGTTGTACTACATACAGCAATTCGTTGTACTACATACAGGCATTGCTCCCTCAAAACGCCTCACACCAATCCGTTCAATCCGATGAGCCGTTGTACTCGATCCTAACAAATCTCATGAAAACCTTAACATTTTTAACGCTATTCATCGTCCATTATTCATTACAAGCAGAAGTGATCACCGATGGCACACTTGGACAAGCCACAAGCTTATCAGGCCCAGATTATCGCATAAGCGAAACCCTCGGACAACAACGGGGTAGCCATTTATTCCATAGTTTTCAATCATTTAATCTCAATACCGGTGAAAGTGCCACTTTCACAGGCCCCCAAACCGTGACTAACATCCTAACACGGGTAACCGGAGGAACGCGCTCTTGGATTGATGGCACATTGCGTTCAGAAATCCCGAATGCGAATTTATATCTACTCAATCCCAGTGGCATTCTGTTTGGCAAAAATGCCCAGTTGGATATCACCGGTTCCTTTCATGCCAGCACCGCTGATTATCTGCGTTTAGGCGACGATGGACGCTTTGATGCCCGCCAACCCAATAACAGTCTGTTGACTCTTGCCCCCATTGAAGCCTTTGGTTTTTTAGAACAGCCAGCCCCGATTACCCTTCAAGACAGTTTTCTCAGTGTCCCTAACGGCAAAGGGTTGTCCCTGATAGGGGGTGATTTACAAATGACGGACAGCACTTTATATGCACCGAGTGGACAAATCAATCTCGCAGCAGTGGCTTCCAAGGGTGAAGTGCTACCCACCTCATCTGATTTAGTCATGGAATTCGTTGAAAAACAAGGCACGATAACACTCTCGCTATCGTCCATGGCTCGTCTTCAGCAAATCGAAATTGAAAATGTACCCCCACCGCTAACCAATCCGGTGCAACTTGCTAATCTTGATGTCAGTGGTATGAGTGGAGGACAGATTTTTATCCGTGCAGGTCAATTTGTATTAGATAAAAGTTGGGTATTTGCTGATAATTACGGGGAGAAACCGGGAGTAGGCATTGATATACGGCTTGATGGCAACATGCGTTTAACAAATGGGGCCAGAATAACAGCAGATAACTTCGGAAATAGTCAAGGTGGAAATGTTACCCTTAAAACTAAAAATCTCCTCATCAGTGGCATAAATACCGAAGTGCCCTATCCTATTCAAAGTTTAAGCACAATCGCTACCAATAACTTTTTGGGTATTGGAAACGGAGGAGACATTAAAATCAGTACATCCGTATTGGAAATCAATCCTGGTTTAATCCTTGCCGCTACGGAAGGAAGTGGGAACGCGGGAAATATTCATTTAGAGGTTGAGAGTTTGAAACTCAACGATAATGCCTTTATCAATTCCAGTAGCATCACAACGGGGCAAGCGGGTAATATTACGATTAACGCCACAGACGAAATATCGGTTTCAAATATGAGTAGCCTTTCAGCCGGAACAGCGCCCGATTCTTACGGCAATGCGGGTGATATTGCTTTAAAAACGCCACTTCTGAGATTAGAAAATGGAGGCGTTATCTTAGGTTACTCTCAAGGCAGTGGCAATGCCGGTTCAATCCAACTCACCACAGACACCGCTTCATTCAATCATAGAAGTGGCATCACCACAGAATCCATTCAAGCCGGTGGGGGCAATATTAATCTTGAAGTACGTGATAGCCTCTCTCTGGCTGATAACAGTCGGATTACGGCACAAGCGCAAGGCCTTGAACCTCAACATAGCGGCGGGAATCTCACGATCAGTTCTCCTCAGTTAAGCCTTGACAACAGCCTCTTGCTTGCCAACGCAAAAAGGGGGCATGGTGGCCTGATTGATATTCGTGCAGATCAGATTCAAGTCTTGGGCGACAGTCAGATCGATGTGTCTTCAGAACTCGGTTTAAATGGTAGCGTGTTTATCAATGACAGTGAATTGACAGTAACCCCACATTTGACGTTTGATTATTTTGATGCCTCAGCCCTATTGCCAACACGGTGTGCAGAACGTTCAGGCGCGAATCTCAGTCGTTTTGTTCTCACAGGCCCCAATCTCTTCCCCGATTCGCCTCTTGATTTAAGTGTTCATTTGCCTACTCAATTGTTGACAAAGCCTTCAAATTGCCTTCGTGCCATCAAAAAACAATAACGCAAGAGACGCAAAAGACGCAAAAGACGCAAGAGACGCAAGAGGCGCAAAAGAACGCAGATTTTTTAAGGCCTAGCGTCCTTTAGCGTCTTTAGCGTCTTTAGCGTTTATTTCTTTTTCATTTTAGCAAAATACACCACTTTGTCCGTCTTGATCAAATTAATTTATAATTACAACTGTTATTTTCAAAAAGAGGAGTAAAAGCATGATGTACCTCTTACAATTATTATCTCAATTAGATCGGGTAAAGGATTTGGCGAAAACTCATTTTTTACCTCAATCTGATGAAGTGACTTCCCCAGCCTCTTCGGCTATTGCTGATCAGCTTGACTCTGGCGCTATGTTTTTTCCATCACAGAATGTAAGTGCTTCTACCGTTGATAGGATGGATGACAGTCCAAAAAATAAAGTGTTTGAACACTGGAATCATATTGATGCGCTGACTAAACGGCGATTTCCTGAAGATCAAAATAGGCAACTTGAGGCCTCTCAATATATTTTAGATGCGCTTGAGGCCGATGATTGGAAAAAAGTCAGGGCCTTTAAAGGTGAGCATTTTACGGCGTTTTTGACAACCGTGACTTCTCGTTTGTTGACCGATTTTTGGTATAAGCAATTCGGTAAGCAGCGCCCTAATCGCTGGTTGAGTCGGCAAACGGATAGTCTTTATCACTTTGCTTATGACTTGTTGGTGAAAGACAAGTATGGTAAATACGAGGCGATTGAAATATTGGTTACCCGTGAACCGACGCGGGAACGCTGGAAAATTCAAGAAGTTGTCGAGGCCGTGCTGGCAAATTGTCCCATCAAAGAAGCCTATAAAACCTTATCGCTGGATGAGGGGGAAGGCGAAAATTATGCCGATCCCTGCGCTTCGCTAGAAAATCAAATTCAAGCTGGGAATGAAGAAGCTTTACTGGAAGTGTTGAGTCAATCACTTAAGACTGAAGTGAATGAGGAGAGTCGTTCAGAGATTAATCAATGGTTGGCAGAAATCATTCAGTTTATTCGTCTAACAGAGGAAGAGTGTTTATTATTAAAACTGCGTTATCAAAGTGGTTTCACAGCCAAGAAAATTGGCACATTACTTGATTTAACAGGCAGTCAAGTGGATAAGCGTATTAAAAAAATATTGGCGCGTTTACGTGAGACGCTAGATCGCGAATTTGAAGGATTTGAATACAGTCAATAGGCCGACGCGATTTACGTTCCAAATTCATTTTGCGGTTAATTTACGTTCCAAATTTATTTTGCGGTTAATTTACGTTCCAAATTCATTTTGCGCTTTATTGGAGTGCAAAATTTATTTTGCGATTGATTAATTTACGTTCCAAATTCATTTTGCGCTTTATTTACGTTCATTTTGCGCTTTATTGGAGTGCAAAATTTATTTTGCGGCCCGCTTGGAGTGCAAAATTTATTTTGCGCTTTATTTACGTTCCAAATTAATTTTGCGGTTAATTGGGCAACAAAAACCCGTTACCTGCCCCCCTACAAAAATATAAGGAGGTTAATAATATGGATACAAAAAAGACTTATAACATGAATGATTTAAAAGGGGTTCTCAACTCGGATCGTGCCGTTGCCTTGATTGGTATAGCCGCTCATCAACAATCGACTCTGGAAGCTTGTTTGTCTGATGAGGAATTGGCGGCTTTTGTCAATGGTGAATTAAAAGGTGAACCGCGTCAAACCTTGCTGGCACATTTGAACAGTTGCTCACAATGCTATCATCATTGGCTGGATACGGCTTCTTATCTGAAATCTCTTGGCACTTCTCAGAAACGCATGCCGTTTTTTAAAAAAACGTTTTTTTGGAAAAGGTGGCAAAATAGCTTGAATGGGTTATCATTTTTTTTAGATAACTTAAAATTCGGGGTGCCGGTTGCCGCGACGGCCGTTTTATTAGTTATCGTGGCACTGAAAATGTGGCCAATGCAACCTGTGGCGGAAAATCCGATTGAGGCCAGTTATGTGGCTATTATCACTGATAATAATAAGGGTTTTAATCGGGTACTAGAAAATTTTCCATTGGAAACAACGGATTTGGGTTTTAATGAGGTTGAGCGTTCAGAAGCGGCCCAAGCGTTTCAGGCAGGAATCGAAACGGGGTATGCCATGCTGAGTCAGACAAATGGTGACACAAACGTTTGGAAAGAAACTGATTGGGCGGCTGAATATGATCTAGGGCGTTGGTTTGTCTTACTCTGGACAATGGCACAAACACCTGATAAAACATCCAGCGATTTTTGGGCTAAACAACAGGCCATTGGTGAAACATTACAGGCGCGTTTTTCAAAACGCGCATCAGAAGAGATGACGGAAACAGTATTAGAAACTTTAAAGCGTATTCAACCCGTCTTGATGGCCTTAAAAAAACAGCCTAGCCATCGAAGTATAGCTTATGAGTTAAGTGATCATTTAGAAATGGCGATGAGTGGGCTTGCAGAGTTTTGAGTGTGCTTAAGTTTAAAAATCTGGGTGATATTGCCTTTCCCGATTGTCTGAAGTTCAGGCGTGTTGCGTTTTTTTACGCAACACAGAGTTCACAGAGAAACACAGAGTTTCACAGAGAAACACAGAGAAAAACTCTGTGGTCCTCTGTGGTCCTCTGTGAACTCTGTGTTGAAAAAATTTTTTCCGGTACAAAGAAAATGAACTCATTTAAACATCACAAAAATCCCCGAACGCTTAATAGCCTTAAAAACAAGTTTAGAGCGATATCGGGAAACGGTTTATTGTTCCTAAGCATACTGAGCATAGTTTACACCGTGCCCAGTTTTGCGGCCAATCCACGCGATTATGTGGATTATTATATTGATTGGTATGGCGCAGCCTCAGAAGATAGCGAGGTAGCACAAGTTTATGAGATTTTTGAGCGAGTCAAACAGGTTGCCGATAAAAACCGGAAATTCCTGAATCCGAAATTGAAGGTTCTGAAGAATAAAGGTAGAAATCCTTTAGCGAGGGCATTACGGGATGGTTATATCATTATTTGGCAATCTGCTATCGATATCTGCCACGTCAAAACCGTTTCAAGGGCTGCACAAAAGGCCTGTTTAGCTTTTATCTTGGGCCATGAATTAGGCCATTTAGCGAAAGATGATTATTGGCATCTTGATATCGATTGCCAGTTTTCCGGTAGAGGCTGTTATCGTAGCAAATTGTTTACGCGAGAACGTATGCGGCGAGAATTGGCAGCGGATGGAGAAGGCTATGCTTATGCCGCTATGGCAGGTTATCCGGTTAATTTGTTGCTTGGCAAAGGAGCCAATCAGGATGCCTTTTTAAAGGATTGGGTTAAACAAGTTAAAGCGCCGAGATATTCTAGCTATCCAAGCGTTAAAAAGCGGGTAGCGGTATTGCATGACTATCTACAAGAACTGGCAGAAAAATTGATCTTTTTTGATTTTGGGGTACGGCTGAGTCATTTTGATCGGTGTGACGATGGCGAATATTTTCTGCGAGAATTTCAGCATGTTTTTCCGGCGCGGGAAGTCTTGAATAATAGAGGATTTTGCTATTTGCAACGGGCGCGTCAAGAGATGGAATCGGAACGTGCTGATTTTTATTGGATGCCCCTATTACTGGATGTCGAAAGCTTAGCCGCCCCCCTTGTGATGGGTAAAAAGGCATATAGAACGCTTAAACAAGCTTCCGCTTCCCGGCAAGGTGAAGGTTTTTTGAAAGAAGCGGTGATCTATTTTAAAAAAGCGATTGAGGCAGATCACGGTTACGTGCCCGCAAAAGTCAATCTAGCAGTGAGTTATTTATACCTTGGCAAACCGCATCAAGCGCGTGGCGTACTTGAAGAAGTGAGGGCACCCAATAATCTGGAAATTCAAGGATTACAAGCCTTAGCCTTGTATGAACAAAGCGAAGTTGATCTTGATCTTTGGCCGCGAGCCGTGACACAAATGAATAGATTAGCAAACCAATCAGAAGTCCCTGCGATTCTGTATAATTTAGCCCGTTTATGGGAAATACGGCCACGCCCAGCGCGAGCGCGTCGATATTGGAATCGTTTAGCCTATCTGGCAGACAGTTTACCAGAACCCATTAGGGCCATTGTTTGCCGTCAACAGAGTGTCGTACAAGATTGTGAAAGGGATAAGTCAAATGATTCAAACAAACGGCCCCCTTGGGAATGGCCGATACCCTTCGAGTGGCAACCCTTATCAGAACAAACGACGGTAATGAATGAACTTTACAGATGGGAACGACCGATTTCATTTAATTGGTATCGGGAACAATTACGGGGTCATATTTATCAAAGGCCCGATGGGCGTGTAGCCGTTTTAGAATTAGATGATTTTATGCAGATGCAAGTGTTGAAGGGAGATAACTTAGGCCATGTCAGTCAGTTATCAAATTATTGTGGACAAGCTTTGCGCCAACGGCATTTGGCAAGAGGCATTTTATGGTCTTGTTCCGACTGGGCCGCCTTAACATTTGAGGATCAAGTAGAGGAAGTTTGGCGGGTTTTGAGGTAGAAGGGAGAATGAGAATTATCGGGCAGAATGTCTTGCGATGTTGATTGCTCGCTTGTTTCAGAAGGAAAATAACGCAAGAGACGCAAGAGACGCAAGAGACGCAAGGAAACAAGATTTCTTTTATAGCGTCTTTAGCGTTTTTTTTTCTGTAAATGAAGCAGCATTCTTTTAAATCATCATACATTGCCTTTAAATCATAATTGAAGCGTTTGGCACGTTCTTCTCGAATTTTGTGTATTTCTTCAACAATCGGATCAAGCCACATAATTAATTTCCTCTTAATGTGAATGCTGTGCAAATTCTTGGCATGTCATAGCCCAGAACCGCACAAATTTGAGCCACTTAATCAAGCATTTTCATCAACACTTATCGCGCCATTAAAAATTGAAACGGAAAGGCGGTGAGAGGGGCAATTGAATTGGGTTAAGTATTTGATTATCCAATATTTTATCTTTTTTGCTGGCCCCGCAACTGATACTTCTGAACCCTTTAATACTTGATAGAACGCTGATTGCACTGATTGTCATGATTTACGCTGATTAAGACTCTTGGCCTTCGCAAAATAAATTTGGAACGAAAATTGTACAGAAGCAATAAGCTTGTTGATAGAACGCTGATTGCACTGATTGTCATGATTTACGCTGATTAAGACTCTTGGCCTTCGCAAAATAAATTTGGAACGAAAATTGTACAGAAGCAATAAAATTGTAATTAATGTGTACCTTAATATTTATCTTGATAACCTTTTTTTATAAATGCGCCCGACGTGAATGAACGTCCATAATTTCCGAAAGCAATCGCCCGCTTTCTGCACCGTAAGAGGAAGTCGGTTGTTCAGCAATCACGTCATCTTCTCGTTCTAAGCTGATGATATGTTCTGGCTTGATCGTTGTGAGTACTGGTGCGCTATGGGTTGTGACGATAAATTGTGCATTAGGGAAAGTTTCCATTAGGTTAACCAGTAGATGTTGTTGCCATTTCGGATGTAAATGCAAGTCAACTTCATCAATCAATATAATCGCCTCCGACTTTAGCGGATTGTCATTTTCTTGAAAAGGCGGATTCGCTTGTGCCATACGTCGAGCTAAATCCATGACTAAAGCTAATGTCGTGCGATAGCCATCACTCAGTTGTGAAAGTGCTATCTGTTCTTTTTTTCCCTTTTCATATTCAAAATCGACTAAAAATTGTGAAGGTTTGGTGTCAGTGCGCGGGTTGGAACAGCCAGGCAACATTTGACAAATAGATTGGCGAATCGCCTTCAATACGGGTAATTGATAATCCCAATCTTGCCGTTTTTTGATTTCTCTCAATTCTTGATTTTCTTGGGCAGTAAACCATTCAAAGACAGTACTAAAATGGGTAATAGCTTCTAAACTGCCTTCTAATGCCGCAAAACGGCTAAATTCTTGAAGAGGATTTGTGTGAAGTTGTTGTTGAACTGAAGGGAAAACGGCGCGATCAGTACCATAGTAGGCAATGAGAGGTAATTTGGTTTTAAGATTGCCATTTTGCACATCATTAATAATCGGATCCAAAAACGCATGAAGTTCATTCAAGTTTTTTTGCGGCGGAATGGCATTTTGAGTGGGTTGGGTTTGATCACGTTTTTGAGTCCGATCCCAAATAATCCCGTCCATCGTTTCCAAAGTCACTCGTGCATAAGGGGCGATTGAGCGTTCAGTTAAGGTAGGATTATCAAGGTGAGTGACTAATGCTTGCCGAATATCGTTGAGGCAAAAGTCTTTATTGCCCTGATGAGGTAAACGTGCCAACACCGCACCCAAGCCCACAGCAATACCATCAAGAATAGTCGTTTTACCCGCTGCGTTATTGCCAACCAAGACGGTTAACTGTGGGTTAAGTGGTAATGCTAATTTAGAAATAGCGCGAAAATTTTCAAGGGTGATATGATTCAATTTCATGTTTTTTGTTAGGTGACTAACCAAATACAAAAATTATAACGGTGGACAGTATAATAAACCAAGCCCACAAAGGGCAACCACAATGGATTGCCCCTAGGGTGTTGATTGAGAGCTTTTTTGAGTCAATATTTTTCATGCTGATTTTGTGTTTGTCAAACCCCTAGAAAATGGGGTGAAACAACCCCGAAGGGGTTGAATGTGAATAGCCCCAGGTGGAACCTGGGGTTCTAGATTGCCCCCCATCGTGTTATCGCTATCCAAGTATTTGACCAAGCAGCGTGATGATTTTATCCAAATTGCGTTTTCTGTGAAGGGCCAACAATTCTATTCCTTCTTCCGTTGCGCTGACAAAAACCAGGAAGGTGTCTTGCCCAAATTGAGGAAGATGGGTGATATGCACAATGCCGCCTGAGAAGAGCAATTCTGCTGTCTTGAGTGAACCAATGTGATCGTTCACTTTGTTAGTCATTTTGAGCATGGACACAAAATGTTGGATTTGCACACTGAAGGAATCGACATCGACTTGTCGATCACCTTCTTTTAGCTGGCTTGAATA
>Ga0233403_10000628_pt1 | contig 16740 bp, 17 predicted proteins | sample Na_oxic_1_MG_FD_179866 | JGI IMG/M metagenome (GOLD analysis project Ga0233403, IMG submission 179866) | Seawater microbial communities from Saanich Inlet, British Columbia, Canada - Na_oxic_1_MG | ecosystem: Environmental > Aquatic > Marine > Inlet | place: Canada: British Columbia | collected...
CTTCACGATGTTCTCTGAATCGCAACGGGGACATATAGTATTACTCATAGTATTTCTCCATTTTTTCAATTTTTATAATATAACTATTTATATTGCAAGATAATAACATATGCTACAGCACCACCCAATAATGCCTTGTTTAAAATTACCGACCCGGGCATAAACTGCCATTTTTTTTTTGACGATCCCGGAATGTTATTTAAAATTCCGGGTGTGCGAAAAAATCAGAAATCAGCAGGAACAAAGGTTTTGGAAACAAAGTCAGACGTAAAAATCTCCTGATAACAGGTTTGTTGAATTGTCTGAAAATGCCAAAACGGAATATTATCCAGTTGGGATTCTGACAAAAATGTGGCCGGGCCATACGGACAGACTCCGAAAAAAATGAAGAGATCATGAAATTAGGTATTGACAACATATTCTGTTCATGACATTCAGTCTGAGTGTGTAGGCTGACAGAGTTTTTTTATTGGCAAGACCGCAAACCTGTTGTAAAGCTGAGTTATAATTCAGCTTTAAGGAGGCGAGTCTCATGAATAAAAATAAAAACGCGGCAACCGGGCAGGATATGCTCAATATTTTCCGCAGGAAACTTATGACGAGATTGACAGAAAAATCAGCGGGATATTCTCGGAGTGCAAATCCCAGTCTTTCGTTTTATAACCTTAATTATGTATTGCCCGGTCGGAAAAAACCGGGGAAAGGAGTCTGAAAATGTGTAAATTGTTTTCTGCCGTACTTGCTGTTATGGTTGCTCTTTCCTGTGCAAATCCTGCCCATGCAGGATTGAGAGGGATCGCAGCACTGGATTCGTCAAAAGGACGGGTGATGGTGAAAAGTCTTGGCTCCTGGGGAGTGGCTCCTCAGGAGGGGATGGCATTTTATGTGGGTGACAAGATTCTCACAAAGGAGGGAAGCGCCGCCCGCATCCTTTTTCATGACGATTCTGTTCTGGACATAGAGCCCAACTCTGTCGTCCGGATCATTGAACAGGTAAACAAAGATGTGGAGATTCTCAGGAAAGAGGTTAAAAAAAGGGATATTCGGGTACTTTTGGGAAAAGTGAGGTACAAAACCGGAAAAGTCGCCGAAACGAAGGTTCGGCTGATTTCTCCCACGCTCGTGACAGCCCTGACGAGAACCGAGGTTTGGTTTGGAACGGACGGAAAGCAGACCTGTCTTGAGCATGTCAAAGGGGCCAGCAAAAGCATCGGAAATGTTACAGAGGGGAATGTCCCGGAAATAACATCGGAGCAGGCAGGCAATGATCCGAATTTTCAGGCTTCACTGAATTCAAGGCGGATTTGGAAGGAATATTTTGAGGCCAAAAGAGAGCTGGAACAGCAGAAGACCCGGACAGAAGCCGGCGCATACCGGTCTCTGTCAAGAGGCGACAAGGTTGTTTCCCTTGATGAAGTGCTTACAGAAGCCCATGTCAATCTGATGGGACGTTTGTCAAAATATGCTGCCGAGGTCTCAAAAGAGAACATTGCCGAAAACACCTCTCTGGCATCCAATGCCAGCAGCACGGTTGCAAGGAAAGCCGGGCGATCCCTTTCCGCATGCAGGATGAGCCTTAACAAAGCAGAGGAAATTTCAGAATTATCCAAGGGCCTTAAACAGGAAATAATAAATCTGCTGGAAGATCAGAAAATCAGCAGCGCGAATACAAACTCGCTGCCCGCCCTTTCTTCCGGCACAAGCGCCTCGGATGCAGTCCCTTTCACCATCGCACAAGGCTCTCAGAAGACAGATTCTGATATCGTTACCCGGGCAACTTTGGAATACAATTCAATGCACGAAAAAATGGCCATGGGCTATATGATGTATGCAGAAGTCTTTACCACAGGCATACCGGAACTCGTACAAGAAATAGCGGGTTTGGAAGATGAGGCGAAAACAGCTTGGGAACTGGCAGTAAAATCATTTGAAAATGTAAAAAAATATGCCAGCGGGTCTGGCCAGAAGAATTTGAAACGGGCTGAACTGAATATGGCTCTGTTAAGCGCGTGTTCGGCAAATATGAGCCTGCTGGCCAATACCACCGAAATCATCCAAATCTTCCGGTCAGAAACCGTGACCGATGACAGTGACCAAAATGCGCTTGCTGCCATAGATGATGAGAAGTTAGCCTCAGATGACGCTCTGGGACAGATATCTGACATCGTGAAACACGCTGAAGACGGCTCCCGTGAATTGTCCGAGCCTGATAATGACATGGAAAAGGTGAAACAGATGTTGAAAAAGGCGGAAAGCTCAAATATAATACATCAGAACAGCTTTTTTGATACCGCTATCAGAGCCTCCATGATACTCTCCGGACCGGTTCTGCCAGAGCTGACATTATACGGAGATACTGTGTTGCCGGGAATCATCCCGCTTTTGCAACCCTTGCCACTGGACACCATACTGCAAGAAGTGCCAGTCAGCGATTTGGAACCTGCAAGTCCGGTGAACTGAGCGGGCTTTGTTGGCAGAAAAAAACTTGAAGCCTAAATGTTGCTGACGAATTTTCTGGCTCAGGCAGATTGGGAAAACACGAGGACGCGGAGAGCCGCGGGGGGTCTCCGCGTTTAAAAAACGGCTTCAGACCACAAAATCCGTCAGAATCAGAAATTGCAGAGGAGATTTGATGAAATTCACAAGGATTTTCAGGACTCTGTTTACAGCGGTCTGTCTTACATTGCTTTTTTCAAAACCCGTCATCGGATCAGCCTTCAGCATAAAGCCGGAGATAGAGGGCACCACCGGGCTGGACACGAATTTTTACAAGGCGGAAACTCAGGAAAGGGAAGTTTATACCTATAATATAAAGCCGGGAATCAGACTCGGCTATGAAACGGGCAAAAGCTCACTTTCTCTGAACTATTGGCTGAACGCATTTTATTATAAGGATAAAGGCGATGTCCCTGATGGACAGCGAAAAGCAGATGATGATGATTATGTGGGGCATACCGGCTTCTTTTCAGCCAGAACCCAGCCCTACAGGCGGCTCATCCTGAGATTGGACGATTCCTATCACAAAACCCGTGATGCGTCCCAGGCTGACCGGTTCAGCAACTCGGTGGAAAGGGAGAAATATGTCATCAATCGCCTGACCCCCATGATCTTTTATGAATTTGAAAACAGGTTCTCCCTGGGATTGCGTTATCATTATATGGTGACCGATTATGCGCGGGATGATGCCGAAGACTCGGTTGAACATCGGGGGACGCTTGATCTGCTCTATCATTTCACCCGCACCCTGAATCTTGACCTTCAGTACCAACACTGGAACAGGGATTATGACCGCATCTCCTCTGATTACACCTCGGATCAGTTTGATCTCATTCTCAGGAAACAGTTCAAATATTTTTCTTTTGAGGCCGGAGGCGGATATCACACACGCAGCTTTGAAAAGGAATCTCTGGATGACATGGACATGTTTGTCTGCAAATTCGTCATCAGGGGACAGAACCCGCCAGCCCCGGAATCATCCCCCAGAAGTCATATCCTGTTTTCTGTGGAACAGAATTTTAATGATTCCGGGTCCGGAGATGATTATTTTGAGACCTTTCGGATCAGGCTGAGGGCAGGACATACCTTCATGAAAAAAATCTTGACAAATGCCGAGTGCAGTTATAAAAAAAGTGATTATGAAACACGCACAGGACTTATCCATGCCGGAGATGTCCAATTGCGTGAAGATGATATTTACGGCCTTTCAGTCGGTGCCGGCTACAAGTTTAATGAATGGCTGACATTTACCATCGGCACAGGGTATGAAAAACGGGACTCGAACTTGGCCGGGTACAGCTATGACAACACATACGTCAAGGCTGGCATCAATTTTTATTATGACTTGAGTGGCAGACAAAGATGAGTCTGCGGCTTGCTCCTGATTCTTTTTTTGCCGCAGACCCACGCAGACAGACGCAGACAAGAATTTGGAAAACTTTGGCAAGATCAAAATTAAAATTAAAAATGAAAATGAAAATGAAACATCATCTTCTCATCATTTTTTTCCTGTTCCAGGCAGTTTTTCATGGTCTTTCCATGGCCGGAAATGAAAGTTACCGTATCGGGCCGAGGGATGTTATCGTCCTGACGATTTATGCCGGCGGTGAAAAGCAGCAGGAAGTTCATCAGAGCGTAACCGACCGGGGAATGATCAATGTCCCTTTTATCGGTCCGGTCCGGGCCGGAGGGCTGATAACTTCCGAGTTGGAAACCAAAATTGCCGAATCTCTCGGCAGGGAGTTTTTTGTGAATCCGGAAGTCCATCTGTATATAAAGGAATATCACAGCCTCCGCTATTACATTTCCGGCGCGGTCAAGGAACCTGGATTGTATGAGCTGACCTCGGAAACAACCCTGATGAGACTGATTGCAAAAGCAGGCGGGGTACTGCCGAACCGCGGCCATACCGCCTACATACTGAGTGATTCAGCAGATAAGGCGGTTTCTGAAAAGAATGATGAAACATTCATCTCCGGCAGGAGCCGGACAACCGTTGATCTGAAGGAGCTTCTGGACAAAGGCAACATGGCCCATGATCTGCCCCTTCAGACCGGAGACATGGTCTATATCCCTCCTGAAAAGACGCTTGACCTGGCAGAATCCAAGTTCTATGTGGAAGGGGAAGTCAAAAATCCGGGAGTGTTTGATTACCGTATCGGAACGACAGCTCTGAGTGCCTGCATCACGGCCGGAGGGTTTGATGAACTTGCAGCACCGGACCAGGCCAGAATTATCCGCAAGCAGAAGGGGCATCAGAAAGTCATCAAGATTGACCTGGACAAGGTGAAAAAAGGACAACTCCCGGACATTGAACTGAAACCGGGGGATCTGCTTCATGTGCCGGAACAGGAAGCTAAGATATATGTGGAAGGAGAGGTGAAACAACCGGGCGTGTTCGATTACCGGCCCGGAATGACCGCTCTGAGCGTGTGTATCATGGCTGGCGGATTTGACAAATTTGCCGCGCCCAAGCGTACCCGAATCATCCGTCAGGCGAACGGCCGTCAGGAGATTATTGAGATAGACCTGGACAAAGTGAAAAAAGGACAGATTCCGGACATCGAACTGAAACCGGAAGACCGGATCCATGTTCCGGAGACGTGGTTGTGAAACTTGAGGACTTGAAACTTTGAAACTGGAAAACACAAATATTCAGGAGTTGGAGGAATCCGTACATCTGAGTGAGTATTATCATATTCTGACCAAGCGCAAATGGATTGTCATCGCCTGCTTTGTGCTGATTGTCTCCCTGACACTCTTTTTCACTCTTCAGATGACACCGGTCTATGAGGCATCTGCCACGCTGATCATTGACAAAGCCCAGACCACCTCCCCCCTCACGGGTGAGCGCATGGATTTTGAAAGCTACATCTCACAATCGCTGACCTTCAACACCCATTTCAAACTGATCACCTCCCGTCCGATTCTGGAAAAGGTGATCAGAAGCCTCAAACTGGATCAGATTGACAGAAAGGAGGGGCTTCAGGTTGGTTTTCTGAAAACATTTCTGTCACAGTTCAGGGAGAATATCCGTCTTCTGATAGGACAGGAAGCGTCCCCGGGTCCGCAAGAGAAGCTGGCACAACTGGTCGAAAATCTCCTGGCAAATATCAGTATTGAAGAGGTCAGAGACACCCGCCTGATGAAGATAAACGTGGAAGATTATGACCCGGCCATGGCCAGGGATATCTGCAATGAACTGGCTGACGCGTACATCAAATTCGACATGTCGGGCAAACTCACATCTTCCAAGAACACCCTGAGCTGGCTCACTGACCAACTGTATGAAATGAAGAAGAAAGTGGAAGGTTCCGAAGCAGAGTTTCAGGCATATAAGCAGGAGGAAAAAATATTCTCCATCGAGGGAAAGCAGAAGGTGATCACGCAGAAGATAGAGGAGTTTAATGACGCGTACCTCAAAACAAGAAATGAGCGTCTTGAGATGGATGAGAAGCTGAAAAAACTGGGACAGTCTGTCAGAAAAAAGGGGAACATCCTCCATGCCCGCTCCCTGATCGAGAATGCCCTTGTTGACAATTTTTACACCCAATTGCTTGAGGCCGAGGTGGAGTTGGACCGTCTTTCCAAGGTTTTTAAGTCGAGACATCCCAAAATCGTTCAGATCAGCAGCAAAATAGCCAACATCCGCAAAAAACTCGACCGGGAGTTGCGCAAGGAAATAGAGAATCTGAAAGTGAGACGGTCCATCCTCTTCAGCAAGGAGGATGTTCTGGCAAAGACCGTGGATGGCTTTGAGAATGACGCCATGAACACCAATAAGAAGGAGTTGCGATACAGCATTCTGAAACGGAATGCCGACACCAATCAGAAGCTCTATGACATCCTGCTGTCAAAGATAAAAGAGGCTGACATAGAGGAGAGTCTTGATGTTTCCAACATACGAATCGCAGAGGCGGCGGCACTCCCTCTGGAACCTGTCAAGCCGAGAAAAAAACTCAATTTTATCCTGAGCGTCATACTGGGGCTGATGACAGGAGTCGGTTTCTCTTTTCTGACAGAATATATGGACAGATCTGTCCGCACCGAAGAGGATGTGATGCACCATGTGGGCCTGCCGGTTCTCTCTGTCATCCCCAAGGCTGACAAGAGAAAGGCCGCCAACATCGGGTCTGTCAAAATAAAAGACAGGGCATCGCGAAAAAAATCAGACGCTATCCGTCGTATATTTATAGGGAACCATCCACCCAAAACCCGTTTTGCCGAAGCGTACCGCACGTTGCGGGTGAACATCGCTTTCTCCGCTATGGAAAAGGAGATTCGCTCTGTCCTGATAACCAGCGCTGGACAGGGAGAAGGGAAGACCAGCACGGCTGCCAATCTGGCTTATACCATGTCCCAGGCAGGAAAGCGTGTGCTGCTGGTGGATGCGGACCTGCGCAGACCCTCGCTGAACGCACTGGCCCCCGAACAGGAATCCCCGGGTCTGACAGGACTGATCTCCGATATTCTCGGCACACCCATGGATAGCGGCTCTTTGGAAGATTTCGGAATAAACGATCTGTTCACGCTCATCTCTCTTCAGAAAAAAACCGGATGCCTGGAGCTGTCAGACGGAGAGGAGACTGTCGAAATCTTTTTTTCGCAGGGAAAAATGAAACATGCGGACTGGCCTGACAGACCGGAACAGAAAAAACTGGGGCAACTGCTGGTGAAAGAGGGGAAACTGAGCCGGGAACATGCTGAAGCCGCGTATGAACGCCGGAAATACGGGAACAGGAGAATTGGGAGCATACTGATCAGCATGGGATTTTTGAAACCGGATGATCTGACAGGGCCGCTGACGCTCCAGATGATGGAGTGTCTCAGAATGACTTTGGAGATGAAAACAGGAACTTTTCGTTTCAGGGAGATATCCGAGTTTCAGCCCCCGTTCTTTCAGCCAGTTGATCTGAATCAGCTTTGCAGGGATATGGCTGCTGGAAGGGAAGCGATTCCCTATTTACAGGAAAAGATTGATTCGGCTATCGGGAAAAGTGTCAGGGAAAATCTTTTTCTGCTCTCATCGGGCATGATACCTCCGAACCCTTCTGAACTTGTCGGTTCTGAACATACCGCCTTTCTGATCTCATACCTGAAAAAGAGGTTTGACCTTCTGATCATTGACACGCCCCCGGTCTTGCCAGCCAGTGACGCGCTCGTCATGGCCCCTCTGACAGATGTGACCGTGCTGGTCATAAAGGCAGAGATGATGAATCGGGAACTGATAAGAAGAACTGTGGATCAGCTTAGAACCGCCAATGTCACTCTGGCCGGTGTCGCGTTCAACCAGGTGGATACAAAAAGAGAGGGATACTACAAATATTACCATAAATATTATTCACGATATTACGGGGAACGCGGGTAATCTTTCTCTTTCTCCCATGTCCACCTGATTGAAGATCAAGAGTAAGAGTAAGGTAATTTCCAAAAAAGAATCTCCCACTATATTTGCCGGTCTGCAACCCCGTCCGCTTTTTTAACCACGAAACACACGAAATACACAAAAAAAGCGAAAATTGTGAGTATATACAGAATATTCCCGTATTTCTTGTATCTTTTGTATCTTTTGTATCTTTTCGTGTGTTTCGTGTGTTTCGTGTGTTTCGTGTATTTCGTGGTTAAAAAAGCAGCAGCCGGGGATATCCGTCAGTTTTCAGACAGGTGTTTAGTGGGATATCCTTTTTTAGAAATCGCCTAAGTAAGGTACTTAATGATAAGCAGAAGGATACGCATCGCAATATGCCTCGGTTTTGTCATTTTATGCACCACCGGATTTTACCGGATATCTCTTCGCCTGATCGCGCAGATTCATGTTGCCCGGGCCGAAAGCTTTTTTCAGAGGGCGCATTATGGCGCGAGCGCGTCCCATCTTAAAAAAGCGGATGTGTATCAGCCGGATGATTACAGTATCCAGAAGGATCTCGGAAAAGTGTGGCTGAAACTGGGGGAACTGGCTGCCGAGCCCGAGGAAGCTTCCGAGCGGATGCAGAAGGCAAAGGATTTCTATGTCAGAGCCGCCCGGCTGAATCCGCTTGACGCGGAAGCGGTTTACGGGCTTGCCAAGGGGGAGGCATCTCTTGAATTGCTGTATCGGCACCTTCATCCCGGGACTGAAGAGAACCCATACCATGCGCTTCCATATTTTAAAGAGGCGATCCGTCTGAGACCGAACGGTATTTTATACAGTTACGCGCTGGCTCGGTATCTTTATCAGCAGAAACAGACAGATGATCTGCTCGCGACTGTTCGCGAACTTGCACGGATTTATCCGCCGGCATATCATTATCTGAGAAGGGAGGCGTTCTGGTCTCCTTCTGTCAAAGAAGCGTGTAAAAATGGGCTTGAGGATGCTGTCAGAGATGATATCTCTCCCAGAGACGCGCTCATGGGGATATCTCAGATGATGGGCGCAGACAAAATCTGGGTCGAGGCCATGACCCGTTATCAGGACGCGCTGGCACACAGGTCTTTTGAAAACCATGCGGGGAATTACATCCACATGGGAAGCCTCTGTCTGAAAAACGGGAGCATTGAAGAAGCGGAAACGGCCTTCTTTGACGCGCTCAGGATGAGTCGCTCCAAGGAGAAGATTCTGGAAAGAATCTATCCTCTATATAAAAGGTATACTGAGGAACGCCTCAGATTTTACCGACGGGTCATCACGCTGTTTGAACTCTCTCACAGGATGGACATCCTCATGGCACGGGCCTTGATCGACCTGAAACGCCATCAGGAGGCAAAGGATATCCTTGAATCGCTGAATCGGAGAGTGCCTCATGCCGAGGCTTACTATTGGCTTGCCCGCATTGCAGAGAGAGAGAAGGACTGGGATGTCATGGAACTGGCCATTCAGAAAGCCACCGTGCTTGATCCGAAAAACAGGCATTACCGCAAAGTCTTCTCCGATCTTCTCAGGCACCTGAAAAAGAATTAATCCTAAGCTCCCAATGTAAGTCAAAGGGCGGAGCTATGCGCGGGATGCTGGAAGTTTGATGTTTGATGTTTGATGTTTGATGTTTGATGCTGGACGGCGGGCGGACACGGGGATGACTGACGAGATGGGGAGAAAAAAATGCTTACATCTGTGGAAGCAATTATCGAAAAAAATGGCGAAGTCCGTCTTCGGGAACCGATCCATCTGATGACACGTTGCAGGGCAATACTCACGATTCTTGATGAAAAACCGGGAATTACAACTGAAACGGCTCTGCTGAGTGAAGCAGCTCTTTCAGAAGATTGGAATCGTCCGGAGGAGGAGGAAGCATGGTCACACCTTCAGAAGGTTCGGTATTCTTCTTAACACCTGACATCTTTCAAGTTTCCGAAACCCTCGGAATTTACAGAAACAAAAAAGGAAGTGATTATATGGGTGAAGTATCTGTTGAGATTATACTTACGAATTCCGCAGATCAGGCAATGGTCAGAGAAGGCTATAAAAAAGATGACGAAATACGCACGATGAAAGTAAAAGCCCTTGTGGATACAGGTTCTGTAAGCTGTGTTCTCACCCCTTTCGTGGCAGACAGGCTGGGATTGGCAAGAGTGTTTCGTCATATGGCCCAGTACGCGGACGGCCGCAGAGAGGAAGTGGGTGTCACAGAGCCGGTGATGATTGAAATAGAAGGCCGCAGAACTTACGAAGAGTGTCTTATATTGGGTGACGAAGTCCTGATCGGTCAGACTGCTCTTGAAAAAACCGATTTAATGGTGGACTGTCGTCAGAAAAAGGTGTTCCCGAATCCCGATCATCCCCATCAGCCTGTAATTAAAATACGTTTTCTTGCGTGAATGGGCAGTGAGCCTGATTCATCTGGTAACGATTGTGAACATGGCCGCTTTTTTGGCGGTCAGGAGCCTGAACTGGGAAACCTGACGGTCAGACAGTTGCCCTGATGTTGAAGTGAGAATTTACCAAGAAGGTTTTGAGTTAATTAGCGGTCCGTCTGCTATCGAAATTATTGCTGTTAATTTATCTGTTCGGGAACGTGACAAATTGAAAAAGCGATTCGGAGGCCGCCGCTGGAGAAAGCTTAAAGGTGTTGGCAGAGTCCGGTTCCCTGACGGAAATATCTATAAAGCGGAAGTTCACTGGTATGAGGCACACGGAGTCGGATGTCGGAAAATGAAAGTCAAAGATATTTTGGAATGAGGATAAATATGAAATTTGCTATCTCTACATTAAGTGAAGGTTATGATGATCTGGAAAGTCTGAAGGTCTATCGTATTCTTCCCGATGAGAAAGCAGGAAGGGCTGGCTGTCTGCGTGTTATTGACGAATCAGGCGAAGATTATCTTTATCCCACAGAGAAATTTGTCGTTGTGGAATTTTCAGATGAAATAGAGACAAGATTGATGGAGTCAATCGGTATGGCAGCCTGATGCATAAGCAGCTTCCCTCTGTAAATCTGTAAAAAGGATAAAAACAAGTAGGAACGACAGACAAACAAAATAGACAAAGAATATGTCTCGTGGCGGATATCTGATTGGAAAAAAAGATTGGATCAGCTCTGTTCCGAAATGACGGGCTGGGCTGAAAATTTCGGGAAGGTGGAAATTCGGAGGAGAGACATTCCCCGGGCCAGAGAGTATCTCATGTACAGGTTTGGAATTGAGCCTGAAACTGTTCCCGCCATGGCAGTTCGTTTTGGCAGGAACAGGGTATCCTTCGTACCGATAGGGCTGTGGCTAATCGGGTCCAACGGCAGGGTGAACATCACCACGGACAAAAATCGCTATATCCTTCTTGATCTGGGCGGGGATGACGGTGAGCCGAGCCGGTGGACTGTCGTGAATCCCTCAGAAAGAGGGCAGAGAATCTCCTTTGACCAGAATTCGCTGGCAAAGCTGATGAAAGATGAATCGCTTTTTCCATGAAAGAATACGGATTAATCTGTGAGGATGGTGACGACAAAAAAATGCCGAACACGGCATGGATTATGAGGGGAATATGATCACTTCAATTCAGGTCAGTGGTTTTAAGTCGCTCCGCGACATCGAAATTGAACTCGGCACCGTCAACGTATTCATCGGAGCCAACGGAAGCGGGAAAAGTAATATTCTGGAAGCCGTCGGTCTGTTGTCTTCCGCAGCTTCCGGCCGTATAGACGATGAGTCGCTGATCCGTCGCGGCGTTCGTCCGGGCCTGCCCAGGCTCTATAAGTCATCGTTTAAGCACGGAAGGACCCGGCCGCACATCAGGCTCACGGCCAAAAGCAGGAATGTGTCATACAGCGTCGCTCTGCTAAACCCTCTCAAAGACCCCAGGCCTTCATGGGAGTATAAGGCAGAAGAATTGGCACTCGGTCAGGACCCGGTCGTCACACGGCGTGGCAGTGCCAACGGTGTCTATGATCCGACACGGGGGCTTGCCGCAGTGAGGGCGCTGGAACTTGGCCGGGATCACCCGGGTTCCCTGCTGCTGAACACACTCCGGGACTATGCGATCTATTCACCCGGCACGAGCTTTTTGCGCGGCGTTGTTTCCGATCCGCAGACCAGGGATCCCGTGGGTCTTTCCGGAGGCGGACTGGCTTCGGCACTTCTGAAGTTGCAAAAACTGTCCGGGAAGGACGAGCGGATCGGGGCCGCATTGGAAGATGTGCTGTCCGCGTTGGACTGGGCGGAAAATTTTGACATCAGTCCCAGTGCGGGCGAGCTGCTGTCGCCTTCCGTGCCGAGGCCCAGACACACTCTCCGGTTCAGGGACCGCCACATGCTGTCGGAGCGCAACACACTGACGGCTTACGATGCAAGCGAGGGCGCTCTCTATCTGCTGTTTGTGGCAGTTCTTGCGCTGTCACCTGCATCCCCGGCATGTCTGGCGGTCGATAATCTGGACCAGGCCCTGAATCCCCGTCTGCTGAAAAGACTGGTCGGGCTGCTCTGTAACTGGGTGCTGGAAAACGGGGCCGGACAGATCCTCTGCACGGTCCACAACCCTGCCGCGATTGACGGGTTGCTTCTGAGTGATGACAGGGCGCGCCTTTTTGCGGTGGATCGGAACAATTACGGCTGCACAACGGTCAGGCGGGTTGCCGTGACACCCGAGCTGCTCAGTTTGTGCAAAAAAAAGGACTGGCCCTTGTCCCGCCTTTGGATGATGGGGCATATCGGAGGTGTGCCCAGTGTCTGAGTTGGAAATAGGTCTTGTTGTGGAGGGGCCGACAGATGTCCATGTCATACAGGCAGGTCTTGAACATTTGCTGGATACGCCCTTTGTGCTCAGAACCTGCAGCCTGAAGTCCCCCCCGGAGAATTCGGCGGCGGCTGGGGTGGTGTCTTGCGCTGGTGCAGGCAGGTGGCGGCCGTCGGTAAAACATCCCTCGACGACAACCCCAGTTTGCTCTCTCTGGATCTGATTGTAATCCATGTGGATGCGGATGTGGCAGGTGCGACCTACCAGGATGTGGGAACACGCCCGCTGGAAAGCGATCTGCCCTGCGAACAGCCCTGTCCGCCTGCCGGAGATACGACGAAAGATTTGCGGAAAGTCGTCGAAGGGTGGCTTACGCCCCTGACCAAAGGGACCAAGGGAATATTATGCATACCGTCCAAATGTACCGAGGCATGGGTGGCCGCAGCCTTATATGGCCGAGAAGACCCGAATGTTCTCGACAATCTGGAATGTAATATGCAAATCGTCGCGTATTTGCATAACAAGCCGGCCAGAATGCGCCTTGTGCAAAGTAAAGGAGGGAAATTCAAGAAAAATGCCGGCAGGTATAGAAAATTCATGGCAAAAATTAGGGAAAACTGGGTTTTTGTTCAGCAGACTTGCCCTGAGGCCGGTGTCTTCAGCGAAGCCGTGAACCAGGCTGTCCTTTTCCGACAGACGGGGAAACGATCAGAAAGGATGTGATGAATGTCGGAAAAAGTATTTTTAAACACCTATGCCAAGTAACCGGAATGTGAACTTCAAATTTAAACCACCAGCTTACATCTCACATCTCACAGCTTACAGTCTGTCAGCTTTGCTCATCATAACGCCTCTTATAAAAGGAGCGGTTCAGGAATGGGCAGTGAGCCTGATTCATCTGGTAACGATTGTGGGCATGGCCGCTTTTTTGGCAGTCAGAAGCCTGAACTGGGATTGGAAGCGGATCAGAACCCCGGTTGATCAGCCGATTCTCATGCTGGTCGTTCTGCCGGTTATCTCTTCCCTGTTTTCGGTTCATCCCCGGACCAGCCTGTGGGCGACAGTTCTGCTGCTCAACTATGTGCTGATTTTTTACCTGACGGTTCATACAATAAACACCCGTGCCCGGCTCAGGCATCTGATTCACATAATCATCGCCATGGGGATTTTTCTGTCGGTGTTGGGACTGCTCAAACGATTCGATGCCAACCCTTTTCCCTGGTGGAATTACGGCCATTCATCATGGCTGACATCCACATATATGAATCACAATCATTTTGCGGGGTATGCGGAGATGAGCATTTCCGTGACGCTCGGATTTTTCCTGACCGGTTTCAGAGGCGGCAAACTTGTTCTGATGATCTACATGACAGGGATCATGGTTGTGGCCCTGGCGCTTTCCCTCTCAAGAGGGGGATGGATTGCCTTCGGCCTGACGCTCGTTTTCATGGCGTTTGCGTTGCTGACCAATCGTCATTTTGAACGCAAAAGATTTCTCATCTCTCTGGTCGGCGGTCTGGTGTTCGTCATCTTCATTATTCTGGGCAACACGCCGGTGGTGCAACGGATTCTGACATTGCCGCAAAAAGATGCGGATATCAGTTTTAAGAGTCGTCTGGAGGTATGGGCAGGAATCAGGGAAATGATAAGCGACTATCCCCTGCTCGGAACAGGGCCGGGAACATTCGGCACGGCTTTCACCAGATATCAGCCCCCGGGACTTCGCAACCATTTCACCATGGCCCATAATGATTATCTTCATTTCACAGCGGAGCTCGGGCTGATGCTGATCCCCATTCTGATCTGGATGATCATTGCCCTGTTCAGGGAGGGGTTCAGGAAGCTTGAAAATCTGAGCCGGCTGGTGCGGGGGACAACTCTGGGGGCCATGTCCGGCATCTTCGCCATTGTTGTTCACAGTGCTGCTGATTTCAATCTCCATATTCCGGCCAATGCCCTCCTGTTTGCAGTTCTGGCGGCTGTTGTGGCGACACCTCTTCCGAAAAGCCGCAATAAATATCAGAGAAAAGAAAAGCCGGTCTCAGGAAGATGGGAAGTTCTTCAGGATCGAAGAGATGAATTGAGGGAACAATTGAGGAAAGTGCCGCTTCTGACCGGAAGACGATGGAACTGATCAAGGAAGTACCTGGCCATAAATTTTTTTGTTCTCACTCTGTGTCTTTCTTTGTGTCCTTTGTGCCTTTGTGTGATATCTGAAATGCTGAAAAACTTATGGCCAGCCACTGATGACATCTGACATAATGAAGGATATAACATGAAAACCCTGAATTTTTCAAATTTATCCGCAAGTGACATAAAAAGTCTTGCCAAAGTTCATGAGCAGAGCATATCTGAGCATGAATGGACCCGTGCGGATCAGATTTCGCTCAGTGATATGGAACAAGTCCAGGTGGATTGCGTTGTATCCCGGCTGATCAACTATGAGACAAGTCTGATGAATGAGGCCACGATATGGGCCAGGGGTATCTATCCCCTGCTGGCGCTGGCAGAACAGGGAAATATTCGGGCCTGGGCAGAAGTTCCTCTGCGGGCAATATATCCGCATGCTGAACTGCATGGGATTGTTGACGGTGTGCTGGGCAGGTCTGCCGCGGGTATGATCGAAGCCCCTTTTCTGGTGGTGGTGGAAGCGAAGCGGGGATTGGAAGCAAAAAATCCCCGCTTTCAACTGTACGGAGAGATTCTGGCCGCGGCCCGTCTGAACTGGGAAGATGACGGGCAGGATCGCCAGGAAATTTTCGGCTGTTACACCATCGGCGACAGTTGGACGTTTATCCGGACGCTTGTTCAGAATATTGAAACGGATTGTCCGGATATGACGATAGAACCCTCCAGAGAGTATGCTGAGAAGATCGAAGCTGAGACGATTCTGAAGATACTGAAGTTTATTGTCAGCAGCAGAGCTAACAGGCCAGTAGGGCCGGCATGTTTGTAGAACCAGTTAGACACCATTCATAGGCTCGTAGGGCTGGCATATTTGTAGTCAGACACCGCCATTCACAGGCCCGTAGGGCTGGCATGTTTGTAGTCAGACTGCCATTCACAGGCCCGTAGGGCCGCCATGTTTGTAGTCAGACACCGCCATTCACAGGCCCGCAGGGTCGGCATGTTTGTAGATAGACACCGCCATTCACAGGCCCGTAGGGCCGCCATGTTTGTAGTAGTAGTATTGGCCGGTTTGATATTTTATGCTACAAACATGCCGACCCTGCGGGCCTACAAACATGGCGAATATTGTATCTTTTCAAATCATGGTAAAGTCTCGGAATGCAATGCAGCCAAAAATGACTTTTCTGCTTTCCTGAAGGAGAGCGGATGCCACTTAACCTTTATGCAGAAATCTATGAATCCGGTTCAGTTCCGCAGGGCTGGCTGCCAGTCAGAGGAGCCGCTCTCAAGTATTCGGTACGCAACCGGGCTGTGCTTCGGGAACTGAGGCGTTTGCATGCCGGCAAGTGGAAAAAAGTTATTAAGAAGGGGAATTTCGGCGAGGTTCATTATTTTGAACATGAATCCGGCAGTGTCGCCGGTGTCAAATTTTTTTGCAGGACATAAATTCATGAAACAGAATCAGCAGTTACATATCGTTTTTTCGGAAGTGACATGGGGCAGGTCCCAGCAGCTACAACTTTTTGCTCTTCTGAATCTGGGTATGATTCAGTCGCTGACAAGCGGAGTGCTGAGTGCGACTGAGGCTGTCCGGCATTTTTACCATGCGGACAACTGTCTCTATATCCGAGAAGTTGTCAGAGACAGCGTTGCAGACTCAATTATGAGTCACGGAGTGCAGTTGCCGGATATTTTTGACTGTCTGCCCGCTGAGGAGGCACAGCGGGAGTTTCTGCATGAACTTGAAACAATACGCTCATTATCTTTAAAAATTTTAGAATGAGGAACCGTGTGCAAAAGCGTACAACGGAATAACTTTGGGAAGACTGCGGGCAGAGCAGGAAGCTGCACGGGCGGAACAGGAAAGACTGCGGGCAGAAAGACTGGCGGAAAAGCTCCGTGCAATGGGGATTGATCCGAAAGAGATCGGGGATATCTGATGTCATCGGTCAGACAGTCGGATTCATCTGACAATG
>Ga0233403_10000630_pt1 | contig 16701 bp, 14 predicted proteins | sample Na_oxic_1_MG_FD_179866 | JGI IMG/M metagenome (GOLD analysis project Ga0233403, IMG submission 179866) | Seawater microbial communities from Saanich Inlet, British Columbia, Canada - Na_oxic_1_MG | ecosystem: Environmental > Aquatic > Marine > Inlet | place: Canada: British Columbia | collected...
TGATGAAGTCGGCAGAAACGCTTACAAAATAGCAGGGATATTTGATGAGAAATGGTATGACGCATCCATGTCCCAGTTCGGCAAATCCGTGGAAATTCACGAGCTGCCTGATGATGAAAAAGCGCGCTGGGATGAACGATTCAGAACAATGCTGACCCAGTGGGCTGAAGCACTTGAGAAAAAAGGACTCGCCGCCAAAGAGACCCTGAAGACATTCAGACAGGAACTGGAAAAACACGGCGTTGATACTGGGATATGTCCGTATTAAGACTTGCGAAGTCCAGCCAAGTGCTCTGTTTCAGAAATATGAATCGTCTGTGGGAATCTGCGGCTCTGATCCATCAAAAGATATGGCGCAGTGAAACTGGAAGCACAAAATTCGTAACCATGTACCCGGACAAAAAGGGGTGAGAAAATGAAGTATGAATTGTTTGAAGAAATTGTTCTGGACAGGGATATTCCCGAAAAGAAACTGAAAAAAGGCGATGTCGCTACGGTTGTGGAATATTACCCTGTTTCCCAAGGCGAGGACGGTTACTCACTGGAAGTATTCAATGCACTCGGAGATACGATAGCTGTGATAACCGTACCTGAGTCAGCAATCCAGGCTTTTACCGAGGATAAGCTTTTCAGTGTCCGATCACTTGCGGCATAGTAACAAAGCTGCTATGATGCACAGAATCCTTTCCCTGAAAAACCTGAAAGGAAAGATTGATGCTGATTATTTGTTCCACAAAATAAAATTAGGGGCATTGGTCAGCACAACAGCATTGCCATCATTAAGCAGTAAAGATATTGCTGAATTAGAATTTTGTTTTTCACCAAAAACCGAACAAACCCGCATCGCCACCATCCTATCCGATATGGACAAAGAACTAGAAACATTGGAAAAGAAACTGGCAAAATACAAACTGATAAAACAATGTCTGATGCAAAACCTTTTGACCGGGAAAATAAGGCTGATATGAAAGGAATAACGACAAATCTTATCGTTGAAATAAGGCAGCTTATTGAACAAAGCAGGCAAAAAGTTGCAAAGGCGGTAAATTCTGAAATAAGTATGCTTTATTGGCATATTGGCAAACGGATTAATTCAGATATTTTAAATAATAAAAGGGCTAAATACGGCAAACAAATTGTTGCCACCCTCTCGCAACAATTAACTCAGGAATACGGCAGAGGGTGGGGCGAAAAACAACTCAGACATTGTATCCGCTTTGCAGAGACTTTTCCTGACGAAAAAATTGTATACACACTGTGTAGACAATTGAGTTGGTCTCATATTCGTCTTATAATGTTCATGGAAGACGCAGTAAAACGAAATTTTTATACAGAAATATGCAAACTTGAACATTTGTCCGTTCGCCAATTGCGTGAACGCATAAAATCAATGTTATTTGAAAGAACCGCCATATCCAAAAAACCCGAAAAAACAATAAAAGGCGATTTGGAACAACTTAAAAAAGAGCAGAAATTAAGCTCAGATTTAGTATTCAGAGACCCTTATGTTCTCGACTTCCTGGGACTTTCAGACAAATATTCCGAAAAAGATTTGGAAAGTGCTATTTTGGCAGAGTTGCAACAATTTATCATAGAACTTGGCAATGATTTTGCTTTCCTGGCACGTCAGAAACGCATTACCATTGATGACAGGGATTACTATATTGATCTGCTTTTTTATCACCGCAGGTTAAAATCGCTGGTCGCTATAGATTTAAAAATAGGCGAATTCGAAGCAGGTTTCAAAGGGCAGATGGAATTGTATCTTCGTTATCTTGAAAAATATGAAACCGTTGACGGCGAAAAACAGCCGATTGGCTTAATTCTGTGTACCGGTAAAAATGAGGAGCATATAGAACTGATGCAGTTGGATAAAAGCAATATCAGAGTTGCGGAGTATCTGACATCACTTCCACCAAAGAAACTGTTGCAGGAAAAATTGCACAAGGCTATTGAAATCGCAAAAAACAAATTACCCAATAACATCTTGAATTCAGGAGATACAAATGAATGAAGTCGGACAAATAGAACGCATCACCCAAAACCGTGTAGTAAAACTATTCCAAGACGAATTATGTCTGGTTATAACGCTTTTAGGGGATGCTCTGAAACCGGAACGGATCAGGGAAATTCCGGGGATTCCGGCTCCTTGGTTCTGTCCCCGGTTTCCGAATTGCTCTCCGAATCAGCGAAATCTGAATCATCTTTGGGAATCGCCTTGAATCTTCAAGGACTGGGGATAGGAAAAGGATGCGACAATCAATAGAAAAACTGACAATAGAAGGATTCAGATCCATCCGAAAACTCGGAGACTTCCGGCTTCGTGATGTGAATATTCTGATCGGGGCCAACGGTTCCGGCAAAAGCAATTTTATCAGCTTCTTTTCGCTGGTCAGTGAAATCGCTGAGGAGCGTCTTCAGTTTGATGTCAACAAACACGGAGGGGCAGATTCCCATCTTTTCCTGGGCCCGAAGAACACGGACTTGATTGCCGGAAAAATTCTTTTCACACAAAAAGGATATGAGTTCCGTCTTGAACCGACAGCGGACAACCGCCTGATATTCAGAGAGGAACGCATCTGTTCCCAGGAGGACAGTCTGTCCCTCGGAAGCGGCCACAGCGAATCTTTGTTGAAGATGCGGACACAAAAAGATCAAAACGCGGATATGACACCCTGCATTCACAAAGCCATATCCGGCTGGACCTTTTATCATTTTCACGACACCGGTAGCATTGCCGCGGTCAGACGCCCCCGCACAATCCGTGACAACGAATACCTGCGTCCGGATGCCGGCAATCTGGCCGCGTTTCTTTTTGATCTGCGTCAGAGAGATCAGGGCAGATACGATCTGATCAGGGACACCGTCCGGCTGGCAGCCCCTTTTTTCGACGATTTCAGGCTCAGGCCGGTCAGACTTGAAAACGGTGATGCGATGATCCAGCCGGAATGGACCCAGAGACACACGGATTTTCCCTTTCATCCGAGCCAGCTTTCCGACGGGACCCTCCGTTTCATCTGCCTGGCAACAGCCCTGCTCCAGCCTGACCCGCCCGGGGCAATGTTTTTTGACGAGCCGGAGCTGGGACTCCATCCCGAGGCGATTCAGATTCTTGCGGGTCTGGTCAGACAGGCCCGGGACCGGACACAGGTCATTGCCGCGACCCAGTCCGCAACACTCTTAAATCATTTTGAACCGGAGGATGTGATTGTGACGGACAGGGAAAACGGAGAATCAGTTTTCCGCCGTCTCTCATCGGAAAACCTGAAGGAATGGCTGGAAGAATACTCGCTGGGTGAGTTGTGGCAGAAGAATGTATTTGAAGGGGGAGTTTGAGTCGCTGCTGTTCAGCAACCCCGAATTCCGAAGATGATCGCAGGATTAAAACATGAAGCGTCTGAACCGCAGATTGACACAGATGAAAAAGATTGTTTCAGAATAATACAGATATAGAACAAATTTGCAATTTGTTCAGGTACACAATTTTAAAAATTGTGCCACTGCAAACCACCCTGATATTATTTCTGAAACATTGCACTAAATAGAAACTCCGCAGGTCTTGTTCAGAAAAGGAAAATTTATGCACAGATACTTAAACAGACTGGCATCTGCCAAATATCTGATTCATCGCCTGACCCGTTATGTGTTCATGGCGGGGATGGGATGGGTGCTGCTGCTGATGCTGCTGACCACATGCGACGCAGCCACCCGGTATCTGTTTTCATCACCTGTTCCGGGGGCCAACGAACTGAGCAAATTTATGCTCGCCATCTTCGGAATGCTGGGTATGGCATATACACAGCATGAGGGCGGAAACATAAGGGTTACGCTGCTGACAGATGCCCTTCCGCATCGTTTGAAAGCAGTTTTCGGGCTTATATCCAATTTTCTGAGTCTGGGAATTGTCGGACTGATTGTCTGGGGCGCGTGGAAAATGGGAGTGGAGGAATTTCATATGGGAATCACATCCGACGCATTGAAAATCCCCCTTTATCCTCTCAAGTTCATCCTTTCCGCGGGCGCCTTTTTTCTGTGTCTGGAAATTCTCGTTGATCTTGCCGAATCCGCTGGTGCCATCTGGTTAAAAAAAAAAAAATGGGAATCAGGAAATTCCTACCCCGAAGGAGTTAGATAAAACAGCGCAGCGACACCCTGTGAAGAATTTTTTTTGAATTGTTTTGATACCTGCCGCTCCGTGCAGAATATCATGAAACCAAGGCAAACCTATGAAACCCTTTTCTAAATGGACAAAAGAAGAAATTGAAGAAGAATTCGGTTTATATGCTGATCGAAATTATGCGCTTCTTCAGGAATGGATCGACGTGTCCCCGTCAGTATCTGATGAGGAACAGCGCATTCTCAGCCAGCTTTCTCAAAAATTGCTGACGTATGTTCACGACTGGAATGAAGAAGAATTAAAGGTCTATTTTATTGCCTTTATTCTTGATTTTGCTGATTTCTGGCAACCGCACTACCGCCCGTTTCTTGAACGTGAGCTGTCTGTCGAATATGCGGAGGGAAAAAGATTGTGGGGAATTGTCGATTTTTTTGTGGCATCAGGAAAGCAGTCACCCAGAGAACTCTTCTTTTTTCTGCATGAATATAAGAAACAGGCGGATACATCAAATGATCCGATAGGACAACTTCTGGCTGAAATGGTTGCCGCACAGAAGGCAAACTCTCATACACATCCAATTTACGGTGCGTATATTATCGGCCGCCACTGGTATTTCGTCCTACTTGACGGACAGGTCTATGCTGAAAGTCTGGCGTATGATGCGACGAAAGACGAGATTATGGCAATAGTCGCTATTCTCCGGCAGACAAAAAATATTATTGATCATCTGATTTTGGGAAATGGGAATCGGGAAGAATTAGGAATTAGGAAATCCCACCCCGAAGGGGTTAGATAAAATAGCCCAGGGTCAGCGCAGCGCCACCCTGGGAAGAATTGGGAATTGGGGAATTGGGAATTAGAATTAAGAAACCCCTACCCCGAAGGGGTTAGATAAAACAGCCCAGGGTCAGCGCAGCGCCACCCTGGGAAGAATTAGAAATTAGGAAACCCCACCCCCAGGGGTTAGATAAAACAGCCCAGGGTCAGCCCAACGCCACCCTGAGAAGAATTGGGAAGGGGTTAATTTATGGATTCGACAATGATTGGGATGATTGGAATTTCGGGATTGTTCATGCTTCTTTTGGCAGGTGTTCCCATTGGTTTCGCACTGGCTGTCACCGGTTTTTGCGGAATCAGTTTTCTCACCTCGCCATCGGTGGCGGTACCGACACTTGTGAGGTCTTTTTATTCAACATTCACGAGTTATTCCTTTACGGTCATTCCCCTTTTTGTGCTTATGGGCGAACTGGCTTCCATCTGCGGGATGAGTCAGGGCATTTATTATGCAGCGGACAAATGGCTCCGACGGCTGCCCGGGGGACTGGGCATTGCAACCATCGGCGCATGTGCGGGATTTGCAGCCATCAGCGGGTCTTCCGTGGCGACAGCCGCAACACTGGGGCGCGTGGCCCTTCCGGAAATGAGGAGATACAATTATGATGAGTATCTGGCAACCGGAAGTGTTGCCGCGGGCGGAACCCTCGGATTTCTCATTCCCCCGAGTATCGGTTTTGTGGTTTATGGCATTCTCACCGAGCAATCCATTGGAAAACTTCTCATTTCCGGTTTTCTCCCGGGATTTCTGCTCGCAGCGGCCTATGTGGTGATCATTCTCATATGGGTGATGATCAATCCTCAGGCCGCACCGGCAAGCAATGAACGCGTCGGATTCAGGGAAAAGTTTCTGGCTCTGAGAAATGTATGGGAACTCATTATTGCATTCGCACTGGTCATGGGGGGCATCTATTTCGGGTTTTTCACCCCCACCGAAGCCGGCGCGGTGGGGGCTTTTTTTCTTTTCTGCATCACCGTGCTGAAGCGAAAACTCAGTTGGAAAAATCTTCTTGCCGCACTTGAGGCCACAACAAAAGTTTCCGTGATGATCTTCATCATTCTGGCCGGGGCCTACATTTTCACTTACTTCATGGCTCTGACCTTAATCCCCATGAAGCTTGCCGCATGGTTGGGCGGGCTTGCCATGTCACCCCACCTCATCCTTGTCATTATGGTCACGGGTTATCTGATTCTCGGCTGCTTTCTGGATGCCACCTCAATGATGGTGATGACGCTGCCCGTAATTTTGCCCACAATTCTCAAACTCGGTTTTGACCCCATCTGGTTTGGTGTCATATCCGTGCTGATGATGGAGGCAGGACTCATCACGCCGCCGCTGGGGCTGAATATTTTTGTCATCGCAGGGGTTGCGGATGTGCCCATGGAAATCATTTTCCGGGGAGCCTTCCCCTTTCTTCTGGCAATTCTCGCCGTTGTCATTCTGGTGACGGTCTTTCCCCAGATTGCCTTGTTTCTCCCGGGGATGATGATGAAATGATGTCACCGGGGAAGCAATACAGGGTGTGGAATTTGCCCTATCATTTTTTACTTGATTCTCTGATCCTGAAAATGTTAGTCTTTTCCGATGAACGATATGCGACTGCAAAAATTTCTCTCGGCAGGCATGGCGGCATCTGACAAAACAGGAAAAGAAGAGGCTTTTACGGAAATTGGGGGAATAGGACGCAGATAAACGCTGATTCCCAAAAAAGGCTTGACCTTTTTTGGGAACTAAGGCATACATTGATTTTATAATAAGTGAGACGGGCGTATCCGGGACTCGGATGAGAGTGTTTACCCCGTCCCAACACGAAAACACTTTTAACTGAGGTGCCAACATGCCCCCTGCTGCGAGAATGGGAGATATGGTGTTACAGGATGCGCCGCACTGTCACGCGCCCATCCATCCGCCGGCCCCGGTTCCCACGCCGGTGCCGCATCCCCCCCTTCCCCTTACGATTATCAAAGGCATGCCCACCGTGCTTATCGGAGGGCAGCCCGCGGCCACCGTGACCAGTATGACCGGCCCCTGTATGCTCCCCGGGTGCGTTCCCGCAGGCCCTGGCATGGTGGTCAAAGGCTCGGCCACCGTGCTTATCGGCAATTTGCCTGCTGCACGGGTCGGCGACATGACCAGTCACCTGAGCTGTGTGGCACCGATTCCGGGCCCCACAGGAAAAATTCTTCCCCCGGGTTGCCCCACCGTCATGATTGGAGGCTGAAACTGAAACATTGATTCATGCCCTTTTTTTATGGTGAACTAATTTCCACCGTCATTATCGGAGGCTGAAAGCAACTGAAACGGCATCACTTTGAAAAACTGAATCCGGTTTGTCCGCGCTGCCTGCGGGACATGGGAAGTGAGACACTGCTTGACATCGCTTCTGTGATCTGCGAGGATCAAGGCGATATTGTCGAAGGTGTGCTGATCTGCCCGAATCCCGAATGTCTCAGCGAATATCCGATCATTGACGGCATTCCCGTCCTCGTGGCGGACCTTCGCTCATACATATCCCGGCAAATATCTCCCATACTCGCCCGCACCGATCTGAGCAGCACCATCGAAAGTCTGCTGGGTGACTGCTGCGGACCGAGTTCGGCATTCGACGCCCAGCGTCAGCATCTGAGTTCATACACATTTGACCACTACGGAGATATGGATCCCCAGACATCCGGTCCGGCGGTGTCACCCGGGTCTGTGTTGCGGGTGTTGGAAAAAGGACTGACAGCAACCGGAAACGTGTCCCTGGGGCCAGTGATAGATATTGGCTGCTCGGTGGGCCGCACCAGTTTTGCCCTTGCTGAAACCGTGGATGATGTCATCCTTGGCGTTGACCTGAATTTTGATATGCTCAGGACAGCCGGCCGGATACTCCGCCATGGCCTTGTCCGGTATCCCTTGCGGCGGGTGGGGATGGTCTATGACCGCCGAGAGTTTGCTGCTTCGTTTCCCGGGGCGCACAATGTGGATTTTTGGGCATGTGACGCGACAGCACTTCCCTTTGCCGCGGAAAGTTTCTCTCTGGCGGTGAGTCTCAATCTGCTTGACTGCGTCAGTTCGCCTTACGATCATCTGCTGACATTGACCCGGATTCTGAAGCCCGGGGCAAAGGCAATCATTTGCACCCCTTTTGACTGGTCTGTAGCGGCAACACCGATGGAATCCTGGCTTGGCGGCCATTCGCAAAGGACCGAAACACGAGGTGCAAGTGAAGTCATGCTGCGTACACTGCTGGCCAAAGGGAGACACCCCCAAGCCCTCAGAACACTTGAACTCGAATCCGAAATTTTTTCCCTCCCCTGGTCGGTACGGCTTCATGACCGCAGTGTCATGCAATATCAGGTGTATTTGGGGGTGGTGAGAAATGAGAGATCTGATAACCCTTAACCTCAGAAATTGTCATGTATTGCCTGATAACAAAACGGAAAGTGAAACGGAAACCGGTTGGGAGCGGTGTTTACAGAAATGCCTGCTGGGAGCCTTGTTACGCAGGATCAAAAGCGTATCGCGTTACCGTGGACGAAATACCCAGAGAACCAAAATATCAGTTCAGAATCGTTCTGGCGGAGTCGTACCGAACCGGTGACAAATTGAAAAAGAGACAATATCCCATTGCAACATTAAGTTATTGGGATATTGTTGAGGATTTTCTTGACACCCTGAAAAGAGAATGGGCCTGGCAAAAAGATATATGGGGAAGACATGAGGGGAAAATAATTGATGGGATAAGAAATCATTTTCCCGATGCAGGACAAGCGGAATATGATATATGGGTGAGGCTGGTCTTAAAAAAATTTAATATTGTCAAGGCAGGGGTCATAGAGGATTATAAAAAATCGGAAGAGTATCCGTTGCTGCAAGCGAAACTCCGAAAAGAAAATCATCAGAGACCTGAGAACAATCATAAAACCCGAACAGATGATCAGCAACAGAAACAGAGAGAACAATGTGACAGGGTATTCAGGGAACTGGTTTCTTTCAGGAGCATATCCAACAAAACCATGGCTGCCGAAATTGTCAATGCCGGTTACAGGAAAATGGCACAGACATATCACCCGGACAGCGGCGGCAGCGTGGAAGAGATGCAGGAATTGAATGCTGTGAAAAAAGAAATGCTCATGCAATTGGGAAGTGAGAAATGAGAAGTGGGAAGTGGGAAGTGGGAAGTGAGAAGTGGGAAGTGGGAAATGAGAAGTGGGAAGTGGGAAATGAGAAGTGGGAAGTGGGAAATGGGAAATGGGAAACCCCTTACTCTTTATTTTTAATCACCGGAGGTGAGTCCATTATGAAATGTCTTCAGTATGTAATCATCTTTTTTCTCCTTATCGCTGTTTCCGGGTGCGGGCCGGGTAATCCTTATTTTTGCAACCAATCCTGTCTTACGGGTTTTCCGGGATCAAAATCCTTTGTCCCGTTCACTGATGAATATCGGAAAATGTTTGAAGGGCAGTTGCACAATGTGCAGTTTTATATCAGCGCCCCGCTACTGCTCACACGAGAGATTGAATTTGAAAAAAAAATGATTGAAAATAATATGCAACACATTCAAAGGAATCATAAAATTAAGGAGATTCTGATTTCGGAGCGCACACCGGGCATGTTACGCAATTTGGGGTCGGATACGCTGCATGTTCAATTTGAAGTCTCTTCCGGTGCTCAGGAGAGGACAATCCCTTTTGCCCGCAAAGCGAGGCAGGGTTATGCCCGAACTGATCCGAGCAGATATCTGTATCAGTTCGGGCAAAAAAAAATTGTCTATGATGGAGAAAAATACGACGTTTCGTATGATGACAAAGATGTTCTGGTTCATAAAAAGGATATTTCCGTTTATACGGACGAGCCCGATATGGAACGCGGAGAACATTATATCAAAGCACCATGTTATCCAATACTGATGATTGATCTTGTTGAACATGACCGAATCATCAGAGAACTGAGGAGAGCCAGAGGTGTGAGAGTGGGAAGTGGGAAGTGAGAAGTGAGAAGTGAGAAGTGGGAAGTGAGAAGTGAGAAGTGAGAATTATCCGATATGGAACGAATTTGCAATTTGCACCAGAAAGCTTAATTCTAACATTTTTTTTGGAAAAGGAGATATGATTTTTTATGAAACGATTGGGAACTCTCTGTATCGTATGGTTGATGATTCTGCTACCTGCCTCAGGTTTTGCCGAAACCAACCTTATTCTCTCCTTCACTCCGGGGATATTTCTGTACAGTCCGGATGCTGATGGATTTCAGGTAAGCGACGGTGTCAAAACAGGAGAGGTGGAAGGTTATTTTTCAAATAAGGCAACTCTGAACATAGGAGTTGGCTTTGACACTCCTGAACTTTTTGTTGATCTGACCGGAGGCATCGGATATCTGTACAACTCAGCATTCACCGCAAAGATGGCCATGGCGGATCTGGCCTTCCGCTTCAAAATCAGAAGAGAGGAACTGACTGCGGGACCGCACATCAGCATCATAAAATATAGCCCGGACTGGGACGGAGATGCAGATGTGTCTCTCTCCGATGACACTGGCATCATAAGCGGATTATCAATGACAATGGGTTCCAAGGCATTTTCCATCATGGCCTCTCTGGATTATGTGAAAGCCTCTTTTGATGTGGAAAAAGGCGTATCACTAAACGGCAATGACTTGGATATCTCAGGATTTGCGATTCAACTGGGTGTTCTTCTGAGATTTTGACAGAAGTGAGAAGTGGTAAATCTTAAAGGCAAGTTTCAAATGGGACGCAGATATACGCAAAAACACGCTGATTTCTTATAAATCATCCTTGTGGTTCCTTAATTCTGTGTCCCGACTGATCACCTGCCCGGCAAACAATTTGCAAAATTGTTGGCATTGCCTGTGGGGAATTGACAAATCCCCCGCCTCTCATCACATGCCGCAGGGGACCGGACTGATCACCCGCCCGGCAAACAATTTGCAAAATTGTTCTCTGCATGGCAGGTGATTATGGTCTCATGCCGGAGGCTGTCTGTAAGGTATAAATAACCTCTTCCATGCCGATTCTCTGATCACCGTTTATATCATATGTTGTCCCCGTGCCCGACTCTGTCCCGGTGATTATCCGGAGGTAAAGAATGGCATCTTTCAGAGTTCCGGCAACAGAGCGTATTGTTGTCTCGGAAGGCTTTTCTGACTTGGGCTGGTCACCCTCGGAATCACCCGTTTCTGAATCATCGCCCTCGGAATCACCTGTTTCTGAATCATCGCCCTCGGAATCACCCGATTCTGAATCATCGCCCTCGGAATCACCCGTTTCTGAATCATCGCCCTCGGGAGCGTCCGGTGGTTTTGGCTGATCTCCAGCGGTGGAGAAGTCCTGAGTGGCCGAAATATCGCCAAATATCGCTGCGGCCACGCCGGCGCCGGGTGTCCAGCCTGCAAAGATCACAGCAGTTGCCTGACCATTTGCATTTGTTCTTCCGATACTCACCATAGTTCCAGCACCGTCAAGAGTTCCCGCTGTGACACTGAACATGATCTCCTGATCGGCAACAGGGGCTTCGGTGACCGTCGCTATCAGATGCCCGGGTGATGCGGCACTGATGGTGTCTGTCGCCTCCCCTGTCTCTGCGCTGATCAACTGAAGGGATATGGTCAGAACTTTTTTCTGATCTCCGAGAGTTTCAAAAGGGATGGTGGCCGAATAGTTGCCATCAGTCGCTGTCACCTCTGCGTTGCCCGGGTCCCTGCCTGCTGACATAATCACTTTTGCCAGCCCCTTCTCATCGGTTTTGGCAGTGCCGCTTTCAGGATCAAATAAGCCCAGCTCAGGCTTCCGGGTAAAAGTGATCAACTGGTCCTTGACAGGTGTTCCGCTTTGATAGGTGAGGGTCGCTTCCACACGCCCGGGCAAATCATTGCTGACCTTGTCTGTCACTTCTCCTGTTGCATCATTCACCAGCCGGAGGGACAGTTTCATCCCCTCGTCTCCCACAGCAGCAAAGGTCAGTTCCGCCGAATATTCGCCGAATGTTGCGGTGACAACCTCATCCTCACCTTTTTCTGAGCCGGTTGACAGGAGAACTGTTGCCTGGCCGGTGCGATCTGTCAGGCCGTCGGCAGTCGGATGGAAATCACCCAGCGTGGTGCTGAAAGTGACAATCCGATTGGCAAGCGGTGCGCCGTCCGCATCTGTGAGCGCCACTTCCACCCGCCCGGGCGAGTCCGCATGGATGGCACCTGTCTCATACCCCGTGGCCTCGTTTGTCAGTCGGATGGACAGATTGATGTCCTTGGGAGGATTGGCGGTAAAGCTTATGTTGGTCGCATAATCCCTGAATGTTGCCGTGGCACTGCCCTGGCCCTGTTTTGAACCGGCCAGCAGAATGACAGATGCTTTCCCCTTTTTATTTGTTGTGGCAGTCCCGCCCGGGGGATAAAATTGCCCCATTGTCGTGTCGAAAGTGATGATCTGATTGGGAAGCGCTTTGTTTTGTGCATCTGTGAGCGTAGCGGTCAGTCGTCCGGATGAATCAGCAGTGATGATATCGGTCATATCCCCTGTTTTCATGTCTGTCAGTTGGAGCAGCAGTTTTACATCTCCGAGAGAAGTGAAATCCAGAGTTGCTGAATAGTTGCCATACGCCGCCGTGACCGTGCCGGCCCCCGAGTTGGGAACTGCCATCAGTTGAATATCCGCCTTTCCCTTGCTATTCGTCGAGACTTTTCCGGTTGCAGGATCAAGGGTTCCCAAAGTTGTGCTGAAAGTGATCTCTTTATCGGGCACGGGGTTTCCTGTCTCATCCCGGAGTGCGGCTTCCAAACGTCCGGGTGAGGCTGTGTCAATCGTATCTGTTTCATCTCCGGTCAGATGGTCTGTGAGTCTGAGATAGATGCTCATGCTTTTCGGCTGATCTCCGAGAGTCGTAAAAGTCAGGCTGACCGATTGTTCGTCAAAAGTCGCTGTGACGACACCATCACCCGGGATTGAACCTGCCAGCAGATATGCATTTGTCTCGCCATTTTCGTCCGTTGAACCGGTCTCAGGCTGAAGAAGTCCCAGATTCTGACTGATGCTGAAACGAATGGCCCTGTTGGAAACAGGTTCTCCCTTTTCATCGGTAAGGGTCGCTGTCAAACGCCCGGGAGAATCCGCACTGACCTCATTTGTCAATTCCCCGGTTTTGTCACTGATCAGACGAAGCGACAGCTTAATCTCCTCAGACGTGTCTCTTAAATGAGAATTGGGCTTGGGAGTGTCAGCGGCCAGTACGGTCAGTCCGTTCAGGAAAACGCAGACTGACAACACAGCAGACAGTTTGAGCAATGCTTTCATAATGGGACTCCTCCTTTAATCAGCGTCCTGATTAATGGGACTCAGCAGATCGGAAACATCCCCGAAACGCTCCCGGGGGATTGCCGATCTGTCTTAGCATTGGCGGCGGAGATGCCTGGGGTTTGCCAATCCCAGGCGAGCGGGCTTTCCGATGACTTTTCGATCTGCTGATTCTTTTCTGATTATAACGGATTTAGGGGAGGCCTGTAAAGCCCCGTAGGGGCTGCATATTTGTAGCTGCAAACATGCCGCCCCTACGGGGCTTGACGGGCTTCGGGCCTTCCGGTTCTACAAACATGTCGCCCCTACGGGGCTTGGACAGGCTTCGGGCCTTCCGGTGCTACAAACATGTCGCCCCTGCGGGGCTTGGACGGGCTTCGGGCCTGCCGGTGCTGCAAACATGCCGCCCCTACGGGGCTTGACGGGCTTCGGGCCTTCCGGTGCTACAAACATGTCGCCCCTACGGGGCTTGGACAGGCTTCTGGCCTGCCGGTGCTACAAACATGTCGCGCCCCTACGGGGCTTGGATCGGAGCTTCCCTTAAATCCGTTATAATCAGATTCTTTTTTATCAGCGTCCTGATTAATGGGACGCAACTCTATGGCTGGCCGGAAAAATCCGGCCTTATATTCTCATCCCCGAGGTTGGTAATATTCAGGCTCCCCGAAAATTTTCCGAATGTGGCAGTGGCAGTGCCGGAACCAGCGTCCGAACCGGACAGAAGGAGAACCGTTGCCAGCCCTCTGCTGTTCGTCAGATCCGTGCCGTCGGTCGGATACAGCATCCCAAAATCCGTGCTGAAGCTGAACCGGATCAGTTGGGTGGAAAGCGGCATTCCGTCCGCATCTGAGAGGGTCGCCTCCAGACGCCCGGGAGATTCGCTGTTGATCACATCTGTCTCATACCCGGTGGTATTATCCAGCAATCGGAACGACAGGCTGACATCCTCCAACTGATCTCCGGCACAGACAAAGTTCAGCATGACGGAATAGTCGCCGAATGTCGCGGCTGCTTCCGCATCACCCGCTTCCGGAACGGATAAGAGAATAATTGTCGCCAATCCGTCACTGTTTGTCAGGGCCGTGCCATCCGGAGGATAAAGCTCTCCCAGCGTTGTACTGAAAATGACCATCTGACCGGAAAGGGGAGTCCCATCCGCATCTGTGAGTATCGCCTCCAGACGCCCGGGAGATTTGGCACCCACAGTGGCTGATGTCTTTCCGCTTGCATTGTCCAGCAATCGAAGGGATATTTTCTTATCTTCCGGCTGATCACCGAAAGTGACAAAATTCAGGGTGTCCGAAACATACTCGCCATGTACCGCACCGGCCTCACCCGCACCCGGTTCCGAACCAGCGAACAGGAGAACCGAAGCCAGACCATTGCTGTCTGTCAGGGCTGTGCCGTTCGGAGGATAGAATTTCCCCAGAGTGGTATTGAAACTGACAACTTTGTTGGGGACAGGTTTTCCATCCGCATCGGTCAGGACCACCTCCAGCCGTCCGGGTGTGTCGGCACTGATTCTGTTTGTCAGCTCATTGCTTGCCTTTTCTTCCAGACGGACGGACAAATTCATCTCGTCACGTTGATTTCCGCTTGTCACAAAGTCCGCGCTGTCCGAATATTCACCAAATATGGCGGTTGCCACACCGGAACCCGGAACAGAACCTGCCAGAATGTCAACACGCGCCTGGCCATATGTGTCTGTCAGGGCAGCACCCGCGGAAGGGACAATATTCCCCAGTGTCGTCGTAAAGGTGATCACCTCATCGTAAATATATGCTCCGTCGGTATCTGTGAGGGTAGCCTCCAGCCGTCCGGGCGAGTCAGCGCTGATGACGCTTGTCCCATAACCGGTTGCGGGGTTCAGCAATCGGAGCGACAATATCGGCTTTGCCGGCTCAGTTTCCACCATGAAACTGAGGGCATCCGAATATCCGCCGAATGTCGCCGTGGTCTGGGCAACTCCCCCGGAAGAACCTGCTATCAGCAAAACATCGGCCTTTCCATCGGTATTTGTCATGGCCTCGCTGTTATCGGAGTAAATTCGTCCCGAAGTCGTATAAAACCGGATGGTCTTGTTGGGAACAGGATTTCCGCTCTCATATTTGAGAGTCGCCACCAAATGTGCGGATGCGCCGGCACTGAGTTTGCTTATGGTGTCCCCCTTGTCATCCAGCAGCTCAAGGGAGAGACTCATCTCCTCCGGCGATTCAACAGTTGTCACGAAACTGGTTGATGCGACATGACTGCCGAATATGGCTGTGGCTTCGCCGGGACCTTCCACATCGCCTCCCAGCAGCAGCACCGTTGCCTGGCCATCCTTGTCCGTCACAGCAGTACCGGCTTCGGGATAAATGTTTCCTGTCTGTGTCTGAAAATAAATATTGCTGTTGGGAACGGGATCGCCGCCGGCATAGGTGAGAGTGGCAGTGAGATGACCGGGGGCGCCTGAGCTGATCTGAGATATTGTTTTTCCCGTGTCATCAGTTAACCGGAGGGAGAGAATTATTTCCTCCGGTTTCTCAACTTCCACTTTGAAGCTTGCCGTTGATGAAAGGGTGTTGAAGGTCGCTGTGGCATCCCCCACCCCCGCGACTGAGCCGGCCAGCAGCAGCACCTTTGCCCTGCCCTGAATATCCGTTGTCTCTGCATCAGGCCGAACAGAACCGAGAGTCGTTTGAAAATGAACCGTCTGACTGATCACGGGTTGTCCGCTTTTGTATGTCAGGGCTGCCTCCAGATATCCGGGCTGGTCAGCACGGATGCTGGTCATCTCTTTTCCTTCGGCATCTGTCAGTTTCAGAGAAATGAGAATATCATCCGGCTCATCCACCTCCGTCACAAAATTGACGGTCCCTGAAAAATTGCCGAATATGGCCGAGGCATTGCCCACACCCTCAGAGGAGCCGGCCAGCAGCAGCATGGTTGCCATGCCTTTGCTGTCTGTCACAGCTATGCGGTTTTCCGGATAAATGCTTCCCAGAGTCGTATTGAAATAAACAATCTCACCCACAGCGGGCGCTCCGTCGGCATAGGTGAGCATGGCTGTCAGATGTCCGGGCTGCTCCGCGGTGAGAAGAGAGACATCCTCTCCTTTGTCATCTGTCAGTTTCAGAGAGATATGGATATCATCCGGTTCATTCACATCCACAGTGAAGCTCAGTGTGTCTGAATGGCTGCCATTTGTTGCGGTGGCATCCCCAACGCCTTTTTTCGAATCAGCCAGCAGCAAAACAGCGGCTTTCCCCTCTGCATCAGTCAGATCAGTGCCTTCAGTGGGATAGATGCGCCCCAGCGTGGTGTCAAACCGGACCATCTGGCTGACAGCCGGTGCTCCGCCGGCATAAGTGAGGACTGCCTCCAGATGCCCGGGCTGATCCTCGCGGATCGTGTCTATGGGTTCTCCTTTCTCATCTGTCAGGCGGACCGTGAGGATAATGTCATCCGGCTCATCCA
>Ga0233403_10000631_pt1 | contig 16687 bp, 13 predicted proteins | sample Na_oxic_1_MG_FD_179866 | JGI IMG/M metagenome (GOLD analysis project Ga0233403, IMG submission 179866) | Seawater microbial communities from Saanich Inlet, British Columbia, Canada - Na_oxic_1_MG | ecosystem: Environmental > Aquatic > Marine > Inlet | place: Canada: British Columbia | collected...
TCCAGACAGACAACCGGATGTGCTGGGTCGATATGTCTTTTATACACTTCAAGCACTTCTTCCAGATTACAAACCCATTCGGCATGAGCCTCAGGAGGAATACCCCCTTCCTTTTTCTGCCAAGGTTTCATCTCATTTTTGCTGAAAACCTGACGCACCGTTTCGTGAAAAATACTATTGACATATTCCAATTCAACCATTTTGTCAGCCAACAAACGCAATGTCCAACGAGCGCTTCCTTCAGGTGAGTCACTACCGACCAAAGCAATTAGATGTGCTTCTTGTTCGCCCTCTCTCTCCGGTTTTATTTTTTCGGTGAGTTTGTTTCGCACGATTTAATGCGGCTTCTAATCCTTCTTCAACCAAACGCTGACGCACTCGTTCAATTGTACTAATAGTTATTTCAAATGCTTGACTTATTTGGGCATCATTCCAAGCGTCACCTTCGGAACTGATATCGGCTTTAAGTAAAATCTCGGCATGTTGACGTTTATAAGCGGTTGCTTTTCCTTTCTTCATCAAATCGATTCATTCTTTTCGTTCCTCACCAGAAAGTTCTACCAGATATTTTTGAGCCATTAATTTCTCTCCAGAAAAATCATAAATAGTTGACCGGTTTTTACCCCTCAAAACAAACTTGACTATGTACTAGGTACGAAAAAATAGCGTGATGATTGAAATTTTTTGACAAATTTGATTTGGGTGCCGTCACTTTTTGACGACACAATGATTTAATGATTATAAACAGAGGGGCTTGCAAAACTTTGAAAAGTGAATAGCCCCAGGTGCAGCCTGGGGCAACCCCGTAGGGGTTGAATTTTAAGAGCAAGAGGTGAAACCTGGGGGTTTGCAAGAGGCTCATTACCGGTTAAAATATTTCACCAATTTGCCAAAACTTTAAATAAGCTGGTATTCCTACAAACGATGGCGGTAAATAAATAGCAAGGTAGGTTCATGAATGATCGATGCCTATTGCACAAATGTTTGTACAAGGTACACATTTTTCACTTGATAGGATTCATAAGTCATTGATTTTAAAAATATTAACTACTTGTTTATAGGAACCACCAAACATATTACAATCTCTGCCGTAAAAAAGTGACTGCACCCATTTGATTTGGTATGGGTATTTTATTTAGCCGCAACTCCCTTAGCACTTATAATGGTACGAGGATTTCTGCTTTCCAGCACGAGGCGGCAAGATTCTGGTTCTGAACTCTTTTCAAAAAAAATCTTCATAACAAAGCAAACAAAGTCTCTTTCCTAGCTATAGACTTTCAGAAAAATAACTTCAATTCAATTCAAAGAAATCCGATTTTTTCTTTAAGAGGATTTCTAATCGGCCAAAATATTTATCTAACCTAAGTACCCGTCCTGAAGTTTTCAGGTATTTTGACTACGAAAAGGATTGTTGTTATTAACTTTATTTTTGAAAATTATATGGATGGGTACTTAAATTGAGCGATTCTTGTTAGCTGATTTGAGTTAATTGATTGATATAATTACCTTTAACTCGATGTTCAAGTTTTTTTCCCAAAAGCTGCAATTACAAGGATTATATATGCAAGGTACGCCAGGTACGCCTTGTACTCTTTTTCGTCGTTGTTGTTGGAAAAAACTTGATCATCGAGTTTAATGTATTTTCTGTTGATCGCCCAATGAGTTCACAACTGGAATCAGCTGTCATTTTGATATTGAATAATAATTCAATTCAAATGAAAGAATCGCTTAATTTAGGTTTAAAAAACTATATCTATAGCATTTTCCACTTTGGTGAAAGACAAAAAAGGACTTTGCTCTGGTTTACCCCAGCGAGTGATTTTGAGATTCAAGTTTTTTCTATAGACTTTCAGATAAATAACTTCACAAAGGGCAGACACGACTCGTCGATCCGCCCCTACCATAAGTGACATAAATGATTCGCGTAGGGGCGAACATAAGTATTCGCCAGTGAAATTATTTTTCTGAACATCTATAACGGAAAATCTTGAACCTCCAATTTCACGCAAAAGAAAAATGCTATATCAACCTAAAAAATACCAATTTAAGAATTGGAAATTGGAAATTGGAAATGAATTGGATGGAAATTGAGGTTCGGGCGAAGCTCATTTTAAATCGGAGAAGGGTTATATAGATAGGGGAAATGAATTGAATTTCAAAGGTTTTTGAAGTCCGCCCAATCAAAAGGTAATAGAGTGAGTAGGTGGACAATTAAAAAAACTTGAAAAAACTAAAAAATATGGATAGTCCGACAATAAGGAGTGATGTTTAAATGGTTCTAATAACGCTGTCACAAAAATAACTTATACTTGGTACCAAAACAATTTAGCTTCGCTTACTTTCAGTTGCGCTTTTTTTTTGTCATTTCAGCTTCAACAGAAATATTATTGAATGGCAAAAAATTTATTCTTTCATCAAAATAACAAAAGCTCAATTTATGGCGGTGCTTAGTATAATATCATTATCATTATGCCTGACTACCAAAAACTGCTGGTAAAATTCCTGATTATAACGGATTCGGGGGAGAGTATTTGACTTTATACGGCATATTGATATTTTAAGGCCTTTTTAGGCTGAGTCAGCCACGAAAAAATACTTAAAATAAAAATATAATCCCACGCAACCCTTTGAAGTGATTATTCACCCCCAAATCCGTGACAGTCTGTAAGGCAACTCCAAATAAAATACCCACTCAGAAAAAGTGGCTGTAGTTGTCGTGTAGATGTTTTTTCTAAAATGGGGAGGCTCTTGCAAAACCCCAGGTTTCACCTGGGGCTATTCACATTCAACCCCTACGGGGTTGATATTGTTAAAAGAATAACGAAAGGAGCCTCTTGCTTTCTCCCCAGGTGAAACCTGGGACAACCCCGATAGGGGTTGAATGTTAAGAGCAACTGGTGAAACCTGGGGAAACTTTCAAAAAGAGTTTTGCAAGAGGCTCTGGGTATATTAATTTTTGTGAGTTGCCTAAAATTCTTGATCCGCTTTGTACAATCCTTATTGGCTTGGTTATCGCACATTTTTATGAGTCGGGGGGTTGACCATTGGTACCCACCCCCGACTGACTGCTTGATGACAAATCATAAGGAGCCTTTTAAAGAAAAAACAATCCTTAGACCCCTTTCAATTTTTGGGATAATTTATTTGCAAGTCATTGTTAATGAATGGTTTACTATAAGTGAACTAGGGTGTTTGATGCCGGGGGCAGAGTTCAACGCTTTTTACTCTCCAATGCCCATATTAATATACCCAGTGGGGCAAACATCGGCACAAATGTGGCAGCCAATACAACGATTATAATCAGTGAATACATACCGTCCCGTGGTGGAATCCTTTTTCGGGGTACGCTTCACGGCTTCCTGTGGGCAAAACATAACGCAATTGTCGCACTCGAAACACATACCGCAACTCATGCAACGCTTGGCTTCGGTTTGAGTTTGTTCTTCATCTAAGCCCTTCATGCGTTCCCCAAAGTGTCCTAACACTTCATCAGATGTGACGGGAATATCTTCGCGCAGATAGCGGGCTGTATACGGAAAATGACCAAGGAATAAAGCATCATGTGGAATGATCTCAAAGGCGGCCCGGTCTTCATAATTATGCACTGCATAATTGGCTGAAGAAGTACCGCGCAAGTCACCAGCATCCTCAATGGCAAACTCTTCTGGTGCCAGTTCCGCTTCATTCAGTTTAGCTAATAAGTTAAAATGGTGTACGTCCACTTTCGGACGTTTTTTCAGTTCGGTTTCTTGTAGGTAGCGGTCAATCGTATCCGCTGCTATTGCACCTTGTCCAATTGCAGTCGTCAATAAATGGGGTCTAATAATATCCCCAGCCACAAAATGACCCGGTCGTCCTTTGACTTGATAATAGGGATCAGCATCAATAAAGTTGCGGCCATTGTTCAATTCTTCTAGGCCTTCCAATTTGCCGTATTGCCCAATGGCGGAGACTACTAAGTCAGTTTCAATCAGATACTCAGTGCCTTCGACTGGTGAAGGTATGCCTTTTTTGTCCAAGGTACATTTAGCCATTTTCAGGCCAGTAGCAAGTCCTTGATCATTCAAAATCACTTCTAATGGCATCACACTGCCTTGAATATCCACACCTTCGCGCAAGGCATCTTGAATTTCATGTTCCGCAGCGGTCATATTTTCAATTGGAAACAGAGAGGTCAAAGTCACTTGCGCCCCTTCGCGGACTCCGAGTGCTGCGACATCATGAGCCACGTAGCCAACTTGTGAACCTTCAGAGGCGTTATCATGCCCCATATTCTTGACCTGGTCTTCCGGCACTGAACTATGACCTAATCGTCGTGCCACTGAAGCGACATCTATCGAAGTATCCCCCCCTCCAACGACAACTACGCGTTTGGGTACAAAGTGCTTTTGTTGCTGGTTAAATTCACTCAGAAAATCTACGCCGGATACACAGTTAGGCGCATCGGAGTTAGGTACTGGTAGCGCACGCCCGGATTTACATCCAATGGCCCACAAAATAGCATCAAATTCTTTCTCTATTTCGGCAAGGGTAATATCTTTACCTACCCAGGTATTCAAACGGACTTCAACACCCATATCAATGATACGCTTTATTTCACCGGCGAGTGTGTCACGAGGTGTACGATAGCCAGGAATGCCATACATGATCATTCCACCCAATTCGGCATGATCATCAAATACTGTGCAGGCATGTCCATAACGGCGCAATTGGTAGGCTGCTGATAATCCCGCCGGGCCTCCGCCAATAATGGCGATTTTTTTACCGGTGTCTTCACCCGGAGCCGCCAGTTTATATCCTTTCTCTAAAGCATTGTCGCCAATAAATTGTTCAACGGCATTAATTCCTACATAATCCTCAACCATGTTGCGATTACATCCGGTTTGACAGGGTGCCGGACAAACACGCCCCATCACGGACGGAAACGGATTGGCATTGGTGGAACGGAGAAAGGCGTATTCTTGCCAATCCATACCCTTGGGGGGCTTTTCCATGCCGCGCACAATACCTAACCATCCACGTATATCTTCACCGGCAGGACAACTCCCTTGGCAGGGTGGGGTGCGATGTACATAGGTGGGACATTTGTGAGTCCAACTGGCTTGAAAAATCTCGTCTTTCCAAGGTTGGTGTTTGTCGTCGCCTTCTTTATATTTGCGGAAAGTGAGTGCCTTTGTTTCCGCTGTCACTTGTTGGGCTGTTGCTGACATTTTGCCTCCTTTTATGAGAGTCGGTATTTGGTATGTGAATATGGATATAAAAATGACAACTTTTTAAATTTTAAATTGACGATAGAGGGGTTCGTTTATTAACATTAAGTAGGTGAACAAAAATTTTTTAGGGACTTTTATAAAAATAACTTCCCCGCCTTTTTTACAATCGGAAAGCTAAAAGCTTTTCAGACGTTAAAGGGTATTGACAAACAATGGGTATATTATTTTTTCTTCATCCCTTAAGGCTGTTGCGGCTAAATAAAATGCCCTTAACGAAATTACAATAAACCAAGTTTTTTCAAAAAAATTGGTTTATCTACGGAGCCTATTCTCTTGCAAAACTCATTTTCAGGCTCAAGTTGAATAACAACTTGAACCTGAAAGCATAAACGATAAAACAATAACTTTTTAAGCTCAAGCCTTAAAAAAAAATAAACCAGGTAAGTTACTGATTTTTAATTGCGCGTCGGAGTTTTGCAAGTCCCTCTACGGGTATATTATTTTCCCGCTATCGCCTAAAATTCACTCACCTCTAAAACAATCGCATTGCTGACTAATTGATGAACGCTGACAATCTGATCCATTTTGAAGCCGTAGTAGGGCAACACTTTGGCGAATTGGCTCTTGCAAATGGCACAAATGGCTGCCATATGAGTCACTCCAAAGTTATCAACCACATGTTTCAGGGATTCCATGCGTGGCAATGCGCCTTTTACACGTAATTCGATCAGATCGTCGGTCAATAATCCGCCGCCGCCGCCACAACAGTAGGTTTGGTCATGAATGGTATCCGCCGGCATGTCGTAATAATAATTACAACAGGCTTTGATGATTTCACGAGGAATGATAAATTGTCCGCCCGGCATGTTACCCATCCGAGAGCCTCTTGCGACATTACAAGAGTCGTGGAATGTCACTTTATGGTGGTCATTGGCCGATTTATCGATCTTTAATGCGCCTTTTTGTATCAAATCGTAGGTAAATTCACAGATATGTTGCGGGATCGGATATCGCTGGTCAAGAAAATCAAATGGTCCGGCTAGGGTATTTAAAAAGCTATAAGCCACGCGCCACGCATGTCCACATTCGCCAAAGATGATGCGTTTGACTTTGAGATCCAGTGCCGCTTCACGGATACGCATTGCTATACTGCGCATGTTTTCATAACTGCCAATAAACATGCCGAAATTAGCAGCCTCAGAAGCCTTAGAACTCAGCGTCCAAGAAATACCGGTTTGATGAAATACTTTTGCATATCCTATTAAGCCGTCAATGTGCGGTTCGGCAAAAAAGTCGGCAGAGGGTGTGATTACTAAGACTTCTGCACCGACTTCATCCAAGGGTAAGCGCACATCCACGCCAGTATCATCTTTAATGTCCTCTTCCAAACCCTCTAAGGTATTGCGTAATGCCGGTTTAGGTAACCCTAAGTTGTTACCAATTTTATAGACTTTCGAGATGATTTCATTACAATATTTTTGGCCTTTGCCGACGCTGTCTAAGATTTCGCGTGCAGCCATTGATATGTCGGCGGTATCTATCCCATAAGGACAAAATACCGAGCAACGGCGACATTGCGAACATTGATGATAGTAGTTATACCAGTCATCAAGCACGTCTTTGGTTAGATCTTTGGCTCCCACTAATTTGGGAAACAATTTACCGGCCAAGGTAAAATAACGGCGATAGACTTGCCGCAATAAATCTTGTCGGGCCACTGGCATGTTTTTAGGGTCAGCGGTACCTATCATGTAATGGCATTTGTCGGTACAGGCTCCGCATTTAACACAGGCATCGAGATAGACTCTCAATGATCGGTATTTTTTGAGCAATTCGCCCATTTTGGAAATGGCTACTTCTTGCCAGTTCTCTACCAATTCGCCCGGATAGCCTAATGGTTCTTGCATATGGGGCTTGGCAACAAATGGGCCCTCGCCTTTCATAACACCCGGTTTAAGAATGGGTATAACTGGATAGGATCTGAATGCTGGTGTTTCAAAATTCGCTTTGGCCATGTTCCCTCCTTAACTCGACGAGGCACTCGGTGCTTCTAATTTCAAAGCCCATGCCGCAACATGGCGTTTTTCCCGTGCATTATCTATTTGATTGCGACTGGGACTAAAAAACACGCCAGGCGCATGCAGTAATTTGCTGAACGGGAATACTATCATTAATAGTATAACGGCAGCTAGATGTACCAATAAGATGCTGTCAGTAGGAATAGATTGCCAGTCAAAATACATGATTCCTAGCATAAATGCTTTAAACTGGACAATATCAGTGTGTATGACAAAGCTCATCATGGCTCCACTGCCACCAATAATCAGCAACAATATCAACATTAAATAATCAGAGGGATTGCTGATGTAGCGAATCCGTTCAACAAAAATACGTCTGGCTAGCAGTCCTATTAATCCTATCAACATGACGAAGCCGGCATATTTACCAAACGGTTGTATTAGAACCACCCAACTCCAAACCGGTTCTATGAAATAACGCAAATGCCGAAGCAGGACAACCCATAATGCTCCATGAAACATCATCCCGAATAGCCAAATCCATTTGTTGGATCGAAACAGGCTTTTAAACAAAATTACTTCGCTCAGAATACGCAGTACAACACCACCAGTGGTTGTGGGAGCTGGCATGGTGGGCACTTTTAACGGAGCCGGCGTGGTTGCGTATTGATATATTTTATAAGCCAATCCTCCTGCTAAAATGAGGGTGGCTATGTAAAATGATAGGGCATAAAATGCCGTCCAAAATCCCATAATTTTTCTATCCTTTTAACGATATATTCCAATTAGGGCAGTAGTGGTTGGGGATGATTGGCATCAAACTCTTGCCTCGCGCATTCCCCGTTTTCGGGTAATTAATCATTGATTTTATTAATTGATGTGACACCGAAAGCTTATAATTTGGGTAACTACAAGGGATTTATTCTATAATGATAAGTAGAGCAACAAAAGTATTTTAACATTTTGAAGCGGCATATAAATCCAAGTCAAGTCCCAAAAATCGGCTTTATTGAACAAGCCAAAAATGTTAAAAGATTTATGCGTACCTACTTAATAGTTTTAGGCCAAAGTTTTTGTGTACAAAAACTTCTGAAACGCATTAAAGGGCAATCTTTTATGCTTATGCTATCTATTCATTTCAGTTACAAACTGGCGTATTTTTATCTAACGAAGTTTAAAGCGCCAGTTTGGATACCCCGTTGCCAAAAATATTTTTCTGAACATCGATAGATGCACTCAGCGTAACATCACTTATTAAATAACCTCAGTTGCCACATAGAACCAGAAAAAATAGGTTGAATCAAAGGATTACCACGAATTAAAAAGATATAGAAAACCTTGAATAATAAATTACTTTACTTAGAGGCTGTTTTGGAAAAAAGCGACTTTATTTAAAAAGATTAAGATTATCTTTCTCAACCGAGAATTATTTATTTTAATTTATAAATCAACAAGTTACTATTTTTCCAACACGGATTCTTATAAGGTAGCAATTTAAGTGAAATACTCAACACTAAAATTTCTGAATGATACTTTTATAACTCAATGAGTTATCTAATTTATCCCGTTTTTTGGGAATGCGCTCTATATATCCGATATTCCGCACACTATCATTGTAATTAATTGATAATCAAAAATTATCTAACCTGAGAAGCGGTTGGTAAACTATTGCGTTCGGTGGTATTGCGTTGCGAAAGGATTCAAAATGCTTTTGTACTTGCGCTTTTTCAGCAATTCCCGTTCATGCTTTTAATCGGCCCTTGATACAAGGGATTTCATTTTTTGCGTGTTTCAATAAAATGACCGAACAGCTTTTCTCACCAAACAAACGGGAATTGTTGGCACTTTTTAGTCCTTTCGCGCCTTGCTCGGCTCGCTCTTGATATATTTACCAACCGCTTCTGAGTTGCTTCCTATAACCCAACAAAATGTGTTAAATCAATCGGTTACTATGGTGGTGTTTTGAATGAAACCTTGATTGAATTGATAAAATCAATCATATAGGTTGTGCGGATTTTTGGATATACTTGGCACAGGCACAAACTTAACTTTTCTAATGAGACTGGTGGGCAAGAAAAAGACGAAAGCCCACCCTACAAAAGCTCTCCTTAAAAAAGTTTAATTTGTGCCCGTATGGAGTATAGATGCCTAAAATTTTTTCTTTGAAAAATACCTTTTTAGGCTTTCAGGCTAAACTTTAGCCTGAAAAACTTTTTCCAAAAAACTTTAGCCTAAAATATATAACTTGGCATCAGAACAACTTACACAGCCTTTGAATCCCTTCTAACACTCGACTGACTACACCGGTTTACAAATTCGTCCCCTCTATTGGCACACCTATTTTCAAAGCTTTACGAGTCTTGAAGGGGGGGAGAGGAATTCACGAATAGGTGTACTACTCTATGCACATAAATGACCTTCATAAGGGTGTTGGTAAAAAATGTGTTTTTAATATGATTGGATTTTGGGTAGTATAGATTGGTTTATTATCTGAATGAGCCAAGAAAAAATCTATTCTAGGTTCGTTCAAGTTTTGGCACGCAAAAACTTGAACTTTGAATTAGATGTCAATGATATTATGTGCCTAGAGTAGCTCACCCCTGATGTATGAGGGGCTATGGGTGTGTAAAAAGTAGAGTCAAGTTATGCCCGTGTGCATAACAGAATAATTTAACCTAAAAATGGCAATTCACTTAGCTTTTGTTTTATTAATGGCCATTTATTACTCTCGGTTCGGTCATTTTAAAATCGGTTTGGAAAATTGGGGATAAATGCGGCACTTTTTCCTTTCATGTTCATTCGGTTAATTTATTTAAATAACAATAGGTTATATTTGTTACGTGGTTTTGATAAAAGCTTATGAACGGGTCGTGGTTGATGATAAAAAAATATTTAACCATTATGAGGGACTTGCAAAACTCCGACGGGCAACCATTAATCAATGACTTAGATGCTATTAGCTACTCGTAAGTTATTGTTTTATCGTTTTTGGTCAATAGTTTTGCAAGAGGCTCATTATGTTTATAATTTTTTTTTTGAAATTAAAATTCACCATATCCATCTAACCCATTGTTATTTAGAAATAAGTTATTTTATGGCTTTCCTAACCGGCAAAAAAATGACCGAACCATAAGTTATTAGGATGGTATTTCACCTAAAAATGGCAAGCAATTACAATACGCTCTTATAGGACTTACGCATTGACAAATGAAAACGAAACGGCTCTCACTGGAAATATATTATGTTTGGAAATATTTTGCGAATGATTCAACTTCAGAAAATGGCCCAAAAACCCTCAATGCAGTAATCATAGATACCTTGTATTATAAACGAGAGCATCAAACGTTAAATCTGTCAATGCGTAAGCCCTATCTTAATAAACTCAAACAGTTTATTTTTCGGTATCACTATACTTCACACTGGTAAAACTTAAACTTTTAAAAAATCCTATCTCGATAAGATATCGGATTTTGAGCAGAAGAAGAAAAGTTTCTGGTTATAACGGATTTTGGGGAGAGTAGAGCGTTTGAGTCTATACAGCATACTGAGATGTTTAGGTATTTTTAGGTGAAGTCAGTTTTGAAAAACCACTCATAATCATGATCATATGTTTTATTCATCGCATTATTCCCTTTCCCATTTCCTCTTTGGAGAAGAAAGGTGTTATTTATGAGAATATACTCAGCACCGTCATAACGCAAACGTTTTTTAAATGACGTTTTCCTCGTCGAACATAAGGGGATTAACGGAATTTTTCGAGCGAACAAAAGCGCAAATTGTGACGGTGGACAGTATAGGTATTTAAATAAGTGCCCTCGCCTCGCTCCTCCAATTTTATGATGTTTTGTTGATTCAAAAACCCTTTTCCAAATTTAAAAAAATCCGATTATTTGTCAGAGATTTATTCGTCGAAAAAATCCCCTCCCAACCAATGGAGGAGGGTTTAACGAAGGACTTACGCATTTGATTGATATCATTTATTTGATTGATATCATTTGACTCTCTCCTAATCAATTTTAAACATAACAGTATGAATTTAAATGAATTTTTTTGTCAATGCGTAAGTCCTAATTATATTCCTATTCCTCTCCCTCCTAATCAAAAAGGGAGAGGGCCGCCATAATAGTGGATTTCGTTATGATTTAGACGCAACCGGTCGGTTTTGGAAGTCCAGCATAGCGGCAAGCCTGTTTGGCCGGTCCATAAGGGAACAGTTCATACAGGTATTTGCTGTTACCTTTTTCAGGCCCTAGTTTCTTGCCAATAGCCTTGGTCAGCACTCGCACCGCCGGCGCGATTTGATACTCATCGTAATACTCACGCAGGAAGAGGATGACTTCCCAGTGATTATCAGTGAGTTCAAGGTCATCATCGGTCGCCAATTTTTTGGCAATGTCTTCATTCCAATCATTCAGATTAACCAGATAATCCTCTTCGTCAGTTTCAATGGTTTTTCCACCTACTTCAATTGCCATGTTGTGTATTCCCCTTTTTTTCAGTCTGTATCAATGAGTGTAATGGGCTTAAGGAATCAGTTTTGGTTTAGTCTCTACTTTGCACGGTCAAGTTGTCGGTTTCCCTTCTTTTGAAGGGAATCAAGCCGATTTAATTCTTAAGCGGGCAAAGTATATTTTGGAGTATGGCCCCAGTCGGTTATAACCAAGCTGGTACCGTTTTGTTTTCAACCGCCAAATCAACAAAACCAGCATAATCAGTCGGTTTAATGCCCTCAATGACATTATCCATTCTCATGCCTCGCGCTTCTAAATCCGGCACTAAAACATAAATATTGTAGCTTTTTATAGCTTCTGTGAGAAGCGTTTCAAAGCGGGTCCCTTTCAAAGCAGCATAAACGCCATCTTCAAACAATAAAATACTATGCCCTTGATTGGCGATACGCAAACAACTTTCCAATGAGTTTTTCTCAAACGGTGATTTATTCACTGTATGTAGTAACATGCCCTTCTCCCGTTTAGAAGCTTAACACAACGTCTTGTTGTTCCATTAACTCGGCCATTTGCGCCTCGTCCAAGACTTCGATATCTACGAGCAGATCGTCCTCAGTCAGTCCACGTTCTTCCATGGACTTTTTATCGACATAGACTTTCTCTACGTCATAACCTTCAAGGGCGCGGTAAGTTTTGGAAAAATCCTTAACTCCTATCCCAGAAGAGACTGATGTCTGTTGATTTTTCTTTAATTGATAAATGCCGTCATCAATAAAGGCTAAACTGACATCTTGCTCAAAGGCTGCCCCAACCAATATGACTTCTAGTGATTCTAACGCATAGACGGTGCCATAAGGGGCTTTGCGATTTAAGTATAAGAACTTTTTGATTACGCCTTCTTCTTCCATCATATCATCTCCGTTTTTGTCAGTCTCCGAAAACGACTAAACGCTCTGATTGTATACCAGCTTCAATCAGTTGGCCTAAACCTGATATACGAAAGCCTTCGGCGATATTGTTGGCATCTTTGCCCTGCCGATTGGCTTCCTTTTCATCTAACATACCACGCCGCTGTGCGGCGGCGATACATACTACTAAGTCGAGGTTATGCTCTTTAGCCAATTCTGACCAACGATTGACGATATGACGATCATCTTGCGGTGGCACAGTTAAGCGCGACGCATTGTTGACACCATCATGATAGAAAAAAACACGAAAAATGTCATGTCCTTTTTCTATAGCGGCTTTAGTAAATTGGTAAGCAGAATCAGAAGCTTGATGTTGATAAGGCCCTTCATTGACCAATATAGCAAACTTCATTTTTTCAATTTCCCCCTTTTGATTGGCAATCAAGTTACAAGGTAATAGGTAATTGGTTTTTGTTAGCCTTTCCGAGAATCTTTGAGACTTGTTTTAGACAGATAGGTGTTATCGAATTATAGTTTTTTAGAGAAAAATTTTGCCCCAAAGTTTAGTTTTGCCCGATTGATGGATGATTTTATTGATAAATCAGGCCGTTTGAAAAACTCTATTAAGTAGGAATAACACCATGATAATATAATTTCTTTAGTATTCAGTAAATTATCTATCAAAAAGTCGCTACGGCTCTTGGTTCAATTATTTAGCTAGTGTTCGTTGTAGTTAGCTTTAGCCTTTTAAAACAGCCTCTAACTCTATTAAAAAAACTTTGGTTCGATTACCGGTATTTTCATGGTTGGGCTTTGACTGATTTGCCTTAAAAATTGATTTATGATAAAAGGAGTTAATCCGATACCTTCCATCTTTTAAAAAAATTTGAAACAACTAACTAATCTATTGCGACATCTAGGGTAATAACGTCCATAAAGAAAATAGGAATGTGGTGTTGTCTAGTAGAGTTACTTAACCAATTACCAATTACCAATTACCAATTGTCCTTAGAAACGAATATGGGTTGAAGCGTTCAAGCTACGACGTGCGCCGCGCCAATTATCAATATGGAACTTGGTAAACGGCAGTTCCGTTAGTTCAAAGAAACGGGGCCAACCAATTCGCGCTACCCAGTCAGACAGACGTTCCCAATCTCTGGCATCTTCCTTGTAAACTCGCAAAATGTTCTTAACAATGGCAGCAGCTTCGATCCAACGGGGCGGATTGTTAGGAATGCCAGCCGCGACCAGTTTTTGAAAAGATGGCTTACTACGGGCATTGGAGTGGTTGCCACCAACCCAAATAGCGAGTTTGGAATGTTCCGGGTCATTGATTTGCATAGGCGGACACGGAGGATAACAGGCGCCACAGCAAATACATTTCTTTTCATCGACTTCTAGCGACGGTTTACCATTAACCAGTGCTGGACGGATGGCTGCCACCGGACACCGGGCAACAACTGAAGGCCGTTCACAGACATTGGCGACCAAGTCATGGTTAATTTTGGGTGGCTTGGTGTGTTGAATGTTAATAGCAATGTCACCTTGTCCACCACAGTTGATTTGGCAGCAAGAGGTGGTGATATGGACGCGGTTAGGCATATCTTCGCGGATGAATTCTTCGTGCAATTCGTCCATCAACGATTTCACGACACCTGAAGCATCAGTACCGGGAATATCACAATGCAACCAGCCTTGCGTGTGGGCAATCATGGTGACGGATGGACCGGTTCCGCCTACTGGAAAACCCTCTTCTTGCAATTGACCTATGAGCTGCTGCACTTTGGCTTCATCGGCAACCATAAATTCAATATTGCTGCGAATGGTAAAGCGAATATAGCCGTCGCCGTAATTATCCGCAATATCACACAGTTTCCGAATGGTGTATAAATCCATTTGCCGTTGCGTTCCGGCACGCACGGTCCAAATCTTATCGCCGCTTTTCGCCGTGTGGCATAATACCCCAGGACGTGGACGTTCATGGTGCTTCCAAGCACCATAATTTTTGGTCATCACCGGGTGCATATACTGGAACGGATCGGGCACCCCACTTTCTATAGGCATCCGTGGTGGCATAAATAACCTCCTAATATAGTTAAATATTATAATATTGTGATATACAAAACGAAAATTTATTTATTAAAATATCAAAGATATCTATTTTTGAGTCAAAAAAGGGAGAATTTTTATAATTTCTTGTATTTACAAGAAATAACAGAATTATTTTTAATTAGACGGATTGCACCCTATTTAAATCAAGCTAAGCATGTCCTAATGATACTGTTCGCCATTGCCGTTTCATTGATGCTAACAAACGTTAATAATAGCACTCCAACAAATTGGGAAATATCCCAAAAACTATAAAAATAACAACAACATACAATCATAATTGCTTGGTTTTTTTAAGAATTGTTTATTTTTTATTTAAAACAAAACCAATAATGCGAATTAAGGGTTGAACAAGTCATTGAAAAATAAGATCATTAAAATTAATAATTTAGTGTGTATCTCTCAAGTTTTTTTCTAAAATATTGTTTTTATTAGATGAAAAAGTTTTAACTCTTAATTCGCATCAATAATATTTGGTACTGAACCAAATTAATACGCACACATTCCAAGGGAAAAATAAAAAACCTACCTCCCTCAATGTCAATCCCATTTTTTTCAACAATGATATGAAATTAATCATGTCTCTCTATTGCCATTTATTGTTAATATTTGTTACAAACTGTTAATCAATCATTTGCTTTAAATCTGCCTTCAAAAAAATCAAAACAGTTTGTTTCAATCTTTTTAAAATCAATCAGTTATTCATTAAAATCGGCTGCGCGAAAACTATCGCCCATTTTCAATGGAGAACAAGGGTTCACTCGCCTTTCGCGCCGTTGTTGCCAACCGAGCCTAGCGGCGGATCATGTCATTGGCAATGTAATAACCACACGAGACTACTATTTTTTTGCGAAGGTATTGTTACAAAAATGCTAATTGAATTTAGCCCTATCTATTGCAAAACTCTTGAGCATAATATGAATCAATGATATTGGGTAATTGTATGTAAGTTATTGATTCATTTGGTTGCACGTTGAAGTTTGACAAATCCTTTATTGGTAATGATTTGTCAGCTACTTAGTTAGCGGCTCAGTGATTGATTGGCTTTTTAAAAAAAAGTTGAGCAGTGATGTTCATGGACAAATATTAAGTATACTAAATACTAAACGTTATTGAAAACTGTGAAAATTTTGCGCTAAAAAATCCTATTTTTTCAAAACTTGACTCGAATTTTTCTTTAACAGACTTAGCTGTTTCTAAATAAATGTAACCCATTGAAAATACCAAATACAATCAAACCAATCATCAAAATAAAGTTTATTAACGGAAAAGTTTCACGTTTTAGCCTTTTGCCAAATTATTGAACCTTCACGGTAAAACAATAACTTACGACTAGCTTATGACAATAAGTTATTGATTTATAGCTGCACGGTCAGCGTTTTGCAACGCCCTCGTTTTCTATTTTCAACAAAAAATTCAAAGGCAATGAGACGTTCAGTATACAGATATTTTTTGAATTTTGTGAAAAGACTAAAAACTCCAAATATTTTGGGTATCTATCTAATGGTTGTCTATTGATTTTTATTTTCAATTATAGTAGGAATAAACAGGAGTGATTCAATCCAAAAACCTTTGACACCATTTGTGATGCAAATCAATAGTTAAAAACATAAACTGTAGGATCTAACCGCATTGACAAATCAAATGACTTTATGTCATGCAACGAGCTACAAAACGCTAAAAACCAATGGGGAAAATTATATCAATAAAATAAATCTGTTATACTTAAGTTTGGTCAAAAAAACTTTCGCCTCAAAAGTGATTTGTTTGGTGTGTAATCCTAATAAAATCGATAAGTTTCAAATCTTAAACCATGAGGTTATCAATGATAACCTATTGATTTATCGTATAAATAATTCATTTAACCAAAATTCACTTCGTTGTTAAAATAACCGATTTAAAATCAATAAGATTCAATAAGTTATCAATGATATTCTATTGATTTATAATTAATAATGAATTTTAACTCGTCATTCACATTAGGAATCTCA
>Ga0233403_10000632_pt1 | contig 16684 bp, 13 predicted proteins | sample Na_oxic_1_MG_FD_179866 | JGI IMG/M metagenome (GOLD analysis project Ga0233403, IMG submission 179866) | Seawater microbial communities from Saanich Inlet, British Columbia, Canada - Na_oxic_1_MG | ecosystem: Environmental > Aquatic > Marine > Inlet | place: Canada: British Columbia | collected...
TCAAAGAAATTTCTTTTAAACAACTCAAACACTTACCCCGCTACCTGAAAGCAGTCCAATTACGCTTAGAAAGACTGGATCATGATCCACAAAAAGATGCCAAAAAGTCGGCGCAAATTGCTCCCCTTTGGGAAGCCTATTGGCAACGTCACGCTGAAGGTGAATCCACTAATCCTAAATTAATCGAATTTCGCTGGATGTTGGAAGAATTGCGTGTGTCTTTATTTGCCCCGGAGTTGAAGACGGCTTATCCGGTATCGGTGCAACGTTTGCAAAAAAAGTTGAAAAATTTGACTATATGAAATAGAAATCCGATTTTTGGAAAAATCGGATTTCTTGAATTTAATTATCTCCTGCCTTATCCAACAATCATTCATGCCATCAAGGTTGCTTTATCACTATTCATAAGCCATTGCTGGTTTTATCCTTAATTACATGCAATCCCTGTAGTTGTTGTTAGTATTTATTGAAAAACCTGAAGAGCAAGTGCCATAGTTTTTATGCTCACTTACTCCATTGGTTTAACAAAGCATTGAGTCTATCAGTCGCTTCTTTATAACATAATACATACACTAACCGGTCATTCCGACATAACTACCTTGTCATTCCGACGTAATAACTACCTTCGTAATAACTACCTTATCATTCCGACGTAATATAGATATTTCCGCTTAGGAGTCAGGATTTAATAAATCCAAAACTTGAATTGTCAAACCTGTCAGGTTTAGTTTCGTATTTTATTAAATCCGCATTCCTTAGCGGGAAATGTGGTAAAATTTATTAATTTATTTTGCAGAAACAAAAACACAAATCGACGTTTGTCATTTGAAGTTAAATGAGATCTAATTAATATTAGAAAGCCTGTCATAACAAGGTATACTCAGCGCGGGAACAAACTGAACTTTTCTAATCCGCAATGGTGGGCAACCAAAACACGTTAGGAGCCCTACCTAAAAGTTTAAGTTATGCCCGTGTGCAGTATACCTTTTCCCCTATTTTTCAGTACCCTACTTTATTATGGTTATAGCTTTTCAGAAAAAGATTTTGGTTTTATTTCAGTAAGTTAAGCAACTTCCATTTTTTTATAAAACTTAAAAACGGATAATAGTTTTTTGCCTTTACGAGCAAAATTGCTCAAAGCTTCATCAACTTTTTCTTTAAGACTATCAAAGGTAGGAAAATATTGAAGATGGGTTTCGTCCTTTTTAATTTGTTTCCAAATTTTTTCGATAGGATTGAAATCAGGTGAATAAGCCGGTAATTTATACATCGTTAAACGATTTGCTTTACTTAAAATAAATTCTTTAAGTGCCGCACTTCTATGATATGGGGCACCATCGTGAATTAAAACAATATGTTTTCTTGTTTTAGATAGGATGTCCTTGAGAAAGGAAATATAAGTTTCGGAATTGAATTTTTCCTCAATGGTTTTATGGAAAAAACGACCCGTAAAATAATCAATGAGTCCAAAAACTTTATAACCTTTTCTAATACCAGAGGTTTTAATAGTTGGTTGTTGGCCTTTTTTTGCCCAAGTATAGCTGAGCGTTCCCCATTGTGGAAATGAAGCCTCATCTTCAAAAAAAAGATAAGCCCCTTTTTTTTTGGCTAATGCAAAAGCTTCAGGCCATGTATTATCAAGCCATTGTTGACGTTTAGTCGCATTTTCCGGGTCTTTGCCTCCTACCGCAAACCTCGCTTTTTGATATGAAAATCCCATGTTTTTGAGAAGTTCGCTAATGTAATGAACATTATAAAAAACCTTAAATCGGTTATAAATGAGTTCTTGAACCTTATGAGAACGCCAGCAACCCCCTGAAAAACCGGCCGCTTGGGGACCCTCAGTAATTAGTTTATCCAATTCCTTTCGTTGAGATTTGGTCAGTTTTCTTGGCCTGCCAGGCGGTTTTTTTTGCATAATAAGTTCTTTAATACCTGATACTATGTATTTTTTAATCCATGAACGGATCGATTCAGTACTCACACGGATCATTTTAGCAATATCAGCTAAACTGAAACCACTCTCAGCAACAGCCAACACAAAAGTTATTCTATTAACAACTGTTAAGTTGCCACGTTGACGAGCTTTTGCCAATTCTGCTATTAATTCTTCTTGTTGTTTTGAGGTAAGTGCTAGATAAAAGAAAAGCATTATTGTTCTCCAAATTAAATTAAAATATAAATAGGTTACTTTATTTTAGGGTAACCCAATTTTTGGTAAAATAAAATATAAGTAGGCTATTTTTTTATTATATAATAACCCAAATCTTTTTCTGAAAAGCTATAGATAAATTGAAAATCCTAACTATTTTCGGCACACGCCCTGAAGCCATAAAAATGGCATCAGTAATAACAGCATTAAATGCTGATAAAACTATTGAATCAAAGGTTTGTGTAACTGCCCAACACCGTGAAATGTTGGATCAAGTTTTAGAATTATTTGCTATTAAACCAGCTCATGATTTGAACATAATGCAAACAAAGCAAGATTTAACTGATGTCACTTGTTCTGTATTAACCGGCTTAAAGGATATTATTGAAACATTTCAGCCAAATAGAATATTGGTACATGGTGATACGACTACCACTTTTGCAGCAACACTGGCAGCTTATTATCAACGTATTCCGGTTGGACATGTGGAAGCTGGCTTGCGTACTGGTAATATCTATGCGCCATTTCCGGAAGAAATTAACCGTAAACTAACGACAGGTATAGCCGATTTACATTTTGCCCCCACCCAAAAAGCCAAACAAAATCTATTGGCTGAAGGTGTGAAAGAAAATAGTATCCATATCACTGGTAATACCGTTATTGATGCTTTATTAGAAACTATTGATAAACTGAAAGTTTCAGCAAATATCCAACATCAATTTCCATTTTTGTCTGTTGATAAACGATTGGTACTAGTGACAGGGCATAGGCGGGAAAACTTTGGTAGTGGTTTTGAAAATATTTGTTATGCTCTGAAAAAACTGGCCCAACGTAGTGACTTACAAATCGTTTACCCAGTTCATCTTAACCCCAATGTTAGAGAACCTATACTAAGAATATTGGGCAATTGTCAAAATATCTACCTAATTGATCCATTGGATTATTTGCCCTTTGTTTATCTCATGAACCATGCTTATCTTATTTTGACAGATTCAGGTGGTATTCAAGAAGAGGCACCGGCCCTTGGAAAACCAGTGCTAGTCATGCGTGAAATAACGGAGCGTCCAGAAGCAATAGAAGCAGGTACAGTAAGATTAGTAGGAACTAATCAAAATAAAATCATTTCAGAATGCGAAAAACTTTTGAATGACAAAGGCAGTTATGATAAAATGAGTTTTGCTCATAATCCTTATGGGGATGGTAAGGCTGGTTTTAGAATTATCAACATATTAAAACAAATTCATGGAATTCAATAGAATATCTGTTATTGGTTTAGGTTATATTGGTTTACCCACAGCCGCTGTTATTGCATCTCGTGGTATTGAAGTGGTTGGCGTGGATGTTTTTCAACAGGCTGTTGATACTATTAATCAAGGTAATATCCATATTATTGAGCCGGATTTGGATATTGTAGTAAAAAGTGTAGTAACAACCGGTAAATTACGCGCTACCACTATTCCTGAAAAAGCAGATGCCTTTTTAATTGCTGTGCCTACGCCATTGAATAACAAGCATCAACCCGATATTTCCTACATAGAAGCGGCTTCTAAAACCATTGCTCCAGTATTAGAAAAAGGTAATTTAGTCATTTTAGAATCAACTTCTCCAGTTGGCACTACTGAAAAATTAGCGGATTGGTTGGCTGAAGCACGTCCAGATTTAAGTTTTCCACAACAAGCCTACGAAATGGCAGATATTAAAATAGCCCATTGCCCGGAACGAGTTTTACCCGGTTATGTCCTCCAAGAATTGGTAGCTAATGATCGGGTTATTGGTGGTATGAGTCGCAAATGTTCAGAATTTGCTACAGAACTTTATCAAATATTTGTACGTGGCGAATGTATAAATACCAATGCGCGTACTGCTGAACTAAGTAAACTGACCGAAAATGCCTTTCGTGATGTAAATATTGCTTTTGCTAATGAGTTATCCATTATTTGTGATAGATTAAAGATTGATGTTTGGGAATTGATTAATTTGGCTAACCGTCATCCACGAGTGAATATATTAAAACCGGGTCCCGGTGTGGGTGGACATTGTATTGCTATTGATCCTTGGTTTATTGTAGACTCGGTACCTAATGAAGCGCGTTTGATTAGTACAGCTAGAGAAATTAATGATGGTAAGCCAAGCTATGTTTTAGAAAAAATTAGAACTGCGGCAGATGAATTTAAACGTCCAGTTATTGCTTGTTTAGGTTTGGCTTTTAAAGCAGATATTGATGATTTACGCGAAAGCCCAGCTTTAGATATTACCCAACAAATTTTAGACCAAGGAATAGGTGAAGTTTTGGTAGTAGAACCAAACATCAAGACTTTGCCAAAAGCCTTGTCTGAAAAAGGGGGCAAATTGGTGAAATTAAGTGAAGCGTTAGAAAATGCCAATACTATTGTTGGATTAGTTAACCATAAAGAATTTAAGAAAATTCCAGCCAATACTTTGAATACTAAGGTGGTTATTGATACATGCGGGATTTGGTAATCTATAGATGTTCATAAAAATAATTTTACCGAGCATCTTACAAAATTCTGGGAATTGTTTTGGGAATGACGCTTGAAGCGTTTTATGTACGTTTAAGTACTGAAGCACAAATTATCGAATATTATGGAGTCCAAACCTTCAGATTTGGCGGTTGGTAATTTGCTCGCGTCCAAATCTAAAGGTTTGGACTCCAAAAAGTGACAAAACTTTATGCTTCAGTACTTATAAACAAAGAAATCATGCCGGCTGGTACCTCAGATAAATGCAAAACAAAATATTGATATTGAACGGAAGCCATTCTGAAATCCCTCTAATTCATGCCGCTAAAAAACTTGACTTGCATGTCATTACAACTGGTAATACACCTGATCTGATTGGACATAATTATGTCGATGAATATTATTCTGCAGATTTTTCAAATATAGATGCCATTTTGGAATTATCGAAAAAATTAAAAATAGATTTTATTTGTTCAAATGCTAATGATTTTGGAGCAATTACGGCATCTTATGTGGCTGAAAAAATGGGATTACCCGGTCACCACGACTCATACGAAACGACAAAAATCATTCATCATAAAGATTTATATCGTCAATTTGCATTAAAATATGGAATATCATCACCTGTTGCAATGGGATTTACAGATATAAAAGATGCTTTAAGTAATATTGAATCATTATCTTTTCCTTTGGTTATAAAACCGGTAGATTTGACCGGTGGTAAAGGTATTTCTACAATTCAAAATATTGAGCAAGCTAAAGCGGCATTAAAAAAAGCATTTTCAACTTCACCGGCAAAACGTATCGTTGTAGAAGAATTTATTGCCGGAAGTCATCATGGTTTTTCCGCTTTTTTGCGTAATGGTCATATTGTTTTTTTCTTTTCTGATAATGAACATTATTTTAAAAATCCTTATTTAGTTTCCGCAGCATCAACGCCTAGTATTGTATCTTCAACTATAGAAAAAAAACTTTGTTTAGAATCTGAGAAAATTGCGAATTTATTATCATTAAAAACGGGTATTTTTCATGTTCAGTATATTCTTAGAAAAGAAGAACCGGTTATTATTGAAATTTGTCGGCGTGCCCCGGGTGATCTCTATGTTAAATTAGTTGAACATGCTACCGGCGTGTTATACTCCGATTGGATCGTTAAAGCCTCTGCCGGATTAAATTGTAATGGGTTATCTCATGCTAAGCCTAAAGGATTTTTTACCCGCCATTGTGTGATGAGTGCCATGCATGGTAGAATAAAAAACATTATTTATGATTCTTCTATTAAAAAAAATATCATAGAAAAATTGATGTGGTGGAAAAAAGGCGATTATATTTCTGATGTGATGACCTCAAAATTTGGTATCATTTTTCTTAAATTTGAATCTATGGAAGAAATGCTAACAAAAACTGAGCGTATGCAAGAATTGATCTATGTTGAAGTTGAATAGCTGGGTGTGTCATTTTTAATCTGCATATTATAAAATAATGAAATTGCTTAAAAATAAAGTTGCTATTGTAACCGGTGGTTCACGTGGACTTGGTAAAGCAATTGCGTTTAAATTTGCTTCTCATGGTGCATCATTGATATTAGTTGCAACGAATGAAGAACGCTTAAACCAATCCGCAGACGAAGTACGAAACCGAGGTGCAAAAGCTGAAATTGTTGCCGGGGATATTGCTAAACCAGAATTTTCTGAAGAAATTGTCAAAGTGACACTGGACAATTTTGGTCAAATTGATGTTTTAGTGAATTGTGCTGGTGTTATTACTCGTACACCAGTAGAAGAATTATCGCTTAAAGATTGGTATAGGGTGATTGACGTTAATTTACATGGCACTTTTCATGCGTGTCGTGCGGTTCTTCCTTTAATGCGTACTCAAGCATCTGGAAAAATTATTAATATGACCTCGCAAATGGCAAAATTGCCTCATCCAAGTGCCTCACCAAGTTATGAGGTATCTAAGGCTGGACAAATTGCTTTAACTCGCCATTTTGCTTATCATTATGCACAGTATAATATTTGTGTTAATGCAATAGCCCCCGGTTCAATTAATACTGATATGCCTAAAAGCATGAGTCATGAAGCACGAGAACGATTGCGTCGTGCAATTCCTTTGCGCCGCCTTGGTGAACCTGAGGAAGTGGCAGATTGTGCGCTTTTTCTTGCCACATCTATGTCTGATTATATTACTGGGGAAACGATTGATATCAATGGTGGGACATTAATGGATTAGTTAAGAAAAGATGTTATGGAAACGTTCAAATTAAATAAAATATCTACGCGGCATTATTGGGAACATTTTTTATTAGTACCGGATAACTTAATAAACCCCCTATTTTACCCGATAGATATCGCGCCTGATGAAAAAAAATCATTATTTAAAAAGTTTGTTTGTATTGTAAACATAGAAACTAGCACATACTGTAATAGAAAGTGTTCGTATTGTCCAGTATCGTTAGATGAAAGTAGAAAAAATCAGGTATACATGACAGATGAACTTTTTAACAAAATTTTGGGGGAACTCGAAAGCATCAAATATTCATCTACGATTGTTTTTAATCTTTATAATGAACCTTTAGCAGACAAAAATATTTATTTTAGAATAAAACAAGTACGAGAACGTTTACCTCATACTTTTCTGATGTTCAATTCCAATGGTGATTATGTTGATTCTGCTTGCTTAAATAAATTGAGTGAAATTGGTTTAAATGCATTATTTGTGACATTACATTCTCCGATTAATAAACCTTATCAATTAGATGATCGGCTGAAATATTTTCAAAAATTTTTTAACAAAATAGGACAGGATATAAGCCAATCTGAAATCAGTGCTCCATTAGATAATGGACTTATGGAATCTAATATTGATTGGAATGGTATGAGACTTCGTGTCATGGCTAATGATTGGTTAAAATATGGCAACTCGCGTGCGGGAACAATGAGTTTTCTCAATGCCTCAACAACGAGAACATTACCATGTGCCCGTCCATTGCGTGAATTGACTATCAGTTATGATGGTAACGTGTTTCCATGCTGTCAGTTTTTTCCAGATAGTCTGGAAAATAAAAAGTATATAATTGATAATGTCTCATCTAAAAGTGTTTTCGATATATATGCATCACACGCACTCGCAAAGTGGCGCAAAAACCTTTTTACTTTTGGGAAAAAAGAAACTCCATGCGATATTTGCCGGGATGAAGATTTTTCCAAACAAGATTCTTTGGAAATAAGAGAAACCATTCTCAATAGACTAAAAATAGGAACTGAATAATGAAAATGAAATGTCTTTTAATCTCGCCCCCTTTTGATCCTAATAGAATTACAAGGCGGTATCCACCAGTCTCTTTGCTTTATCTTGCAGCCAGTCTCAGAAAATTTGGTCATGAGCCTATTATATATGATCTTAGTGTATCTTCTGAAACAAGCGAGGCTTCTTTAAAAGAGTTAGCTTTTCAATCAGTTAAAGAACATCAGCCGGATTTAGTCGGTTTTACTTGTTCAAGTCCAGCATTCCCACTGGTCAGAAAAAGTTCAGCTTATATCAAAAAATTTTTTCCCAATATTAAAATTGTAATAGGGGGTATGCATCCAACGCTCTTTCCTAAAGAAATTTTAGAAAATTGCGCTTTTATAGATTATGTTGCAATGGGTGAAGGAGATAATTCTCTCGTCAAACTTTGCGATCTGCTTGATGCGAATAAAACAGATTTTATTGCACCCGGCATGGCGCAAAGAACGAAAGAGGGCAACATTGTGATTGGAGAACGTCTTGAACTCATCAAAAATCTTGACGAATTACCCATGCCTGCATGGCAGGATATTTCTATTGATGATTACCGCTATGATTATTCTTCATGGCTCAATCCCAAACAGCATGATATTAGTGTTGTTGCCCCTATATCAAGCAGTCGTAGTTGTCCTTTTGACTGCAATTTCTGTGCTTTTAATAGCTTAATGGGACGTGGTTTTCGTTATCACAGTTCTAAACGTGTGGTTGATGAAATTGAAAGATTGCATACGCAGTTTGGTGTCAATTATTTTGAATTTATTGACGATAATATGGGTATTAAAAAAGCGCGTTTAATCGCAATATGCAATGAAATACTAAAAAGAAATCTGGATATTCAATTTACGTCTATGAGCGGACTCCACATTGCAACAATTGATAAAGATATAGTCGATGCTTTATGTGATGCTGGCTATTTACATGCTATTCTCCCCATTGAACATGCCTCTGAATTTATTAGGAATAAAGTGATTGGTAAAAAACTGTCTCATGATAAAATTTTTGAAGTGGCAGAATTATTTAAAAAACGAGGTACTATAACTCGTGCTTTCTTTATTATTGGATTTCCAGAAGAAACTGAAGAAACAATTGAAGAAACAATCCAGATGATTAAAGATCTTGATTTAAATCTTGTCAATGTATTTAATCTAATTCCATTTCCAGGAACACGCCTCTTTCAGCAATGTTTGGAACATAAGCTTTTTTTAAATAAAGTGGATACTAATACTTTATGGAAAGGAGAATTGGGTTTAGATACATCAGATCGTAGTTGTGGCGGCTTTTATTTAAAACCTTTTGCCATGTCCATGGAACAACTCATTGACTATAGACAGAAAATAGATCAATTAGTACATAAAAAACAGCAGCAAACTCAAAGAAAAATCAAGAATTATGAGCTTGATGCTGAACAATTAGTTACTGTTTAGTTCTTATATGATATTATCTATAATTATACCTGTTTATCATTGTAAAAAGTGTTTAGTATCCTTGCATGAACGTATCGTTCAAACTATTACTACATTAGACGATATTACTGATTATGAAATTATTTTTGTTGAAGATGGTGGACAAGACGGTTCATGGGAAACAATTGAGATGTTAGCTCATCAAGACAATCATGTACGTGGTATCCAATTTAGTCGCAATTTTGGTCAACATTGCAGTATTACCGCAGGTATAGAATTATGCAAAGGTGATTGGGCAGTTGTTATGGACTGTGATCTCCAAGATCGCCCTGAAGATATTACCAATCTATGGAAAAAAGCTCAAAAAGGGTATGATGTTGTAAATGCACGTCGACAAGCACGGCAAGATTCTTGGTGGAGAAAAGCCTCATCTCGTCTGTATCACATCATTCTGGAGTGGCTTTCAGGGCTTTCTTACGATCCCCAAGTTGCTAATTTCCGGATCGTAAGTAGAAAAGTCATTTCTGCTTATAACTCAATGCAAGAAACTTCAAGAACATTTGGAGGTCAAGTTCAATGGCTAGGTTTCACAACAGGTTATATAAATGTACAACATGAAAACCGTTATGAAGGAGAAAGTGCTTATACTTTTAGAAAACTATTCGGCGCAGCCATAGAAGTTATTACGTCTTATTCAAATAAACCGCTTAAGCTTTCTATTGGATTAGGGCTTTTTATTTCATTTTGTGCGGCAATGGCCTCCATTTGGATTATAATACGGAGTTTTTATTGGGGCATTCCAGTTCTTGGTTGGGCAAGCTTAATGGTTTCTATCTGGTTTTTGGGAGGGGTTATTATTGCGAATCTTGGTATTATAGGTCTCTATATTGGTAAGATTTATGACGAAACCCGGAAACGCCCAATATATGTGATTTCTAAAAGAGTCAACTGAATTTATCTATACATAAAAGTCTGGAAATCGAATTTGATCCAAATAAAGCCTCAAACCTCATCAAGCTTGAAAAAAAGTGGTTTGACCCCTATGTTATTGCTATATTGAATTGAAATAAAGGAAAATAACCAAATGACTAAAAATCGGGAGTTAGAATTATTAGAACGTATTGCTTCTTTAGAACGAATTATCAAACAGAAGGTTGAGGAAGCACCTAAAAAAGTGCCTACCTATAATTTTGGCAAGATAACCATTAAAGAATTAAGAACATTATTCGATCTGGAAAGAATATATGATCATCAGGTATTTAATCATTGGTTAAATTGCGATTTGGTGTTGACTGATGAAGAAATTCAATTTTTAACCACATTATTAGAACGAGAAATTGATCTCATCAAAGTTTACAATGAAGAAGATTTAAAAATTCATTTTATTGCACCCATTTTAAACAAAATTGATTATAAATCTTTTAAACATAAAATCCGAGATTTTTATGAAGAAACTTTAGTCTATGAAACCCAGCACTTCATCCTAAGTGGTATCACAGATTTTATCGTGGCAACTGGTTTGGAATATCCAGAAAAACCTTACTTTTTTATTCAAGAATTTAAAAAAGGATTACAATATTCTAATCCAGAACCCCAACTATTAGCAGAATTGATTGCCGCAGTCGAATTAAATGATCTTCAAAGCATAAAAGGCGCTTATATTATCGGTGGTAATTGGAGTTTTGTGATTTTAAGCAAATTAGATCAACATAAGTATCAATATACTATCAGCAAAAACTATGACAGTACCGATTTGGATAAATTAATTAGTATTTATAAAATATTATGGTTTGTTAAACAAGAAATTTTTCGTCAATAAATATCACTAACAACACTCATCCGAAAAGTAATGAGAAATATATAAAATGAATATTATTCTGATCCATCCATACATCGTTGTGCGTGAGCTGGATATTCATATGTCTGAACCAATCGGGTTGGTTTCGCTCGCAACTTATTTGAAACATGTTTTTGGAAAAGAGATTAATGTTTCTATTTTAGACCTTTATGCTATGGGTGCCGAAAATCCTCAACCAAAAGGCGATATGTATGTCAAAGGTCTAAATGATGAAACACAAATTCATGTAGAAATAAGCAAAGTAAAACCAGACCTGATTGGTATCACCTGTTGCTTTACGGGCTATTTTGCAGAAGCTTTAGAAATTGCTGCTATAGCGAAGCGATTATATCCTGACGTACCCATAGTAATGGGTGGTACTCATGCAACCTTAGAAGCAAAAACGATTCTGCGTGATAAAAAAGAAATTGATTTTATTGTCACTCATGAAGGTGAAATCACATTAGAACAATTAGTACGTTCTCTAAAAGGTGAAATACCCTGTGAGTCTGTTGATGGATTATGCTTTCGTGCTTCTGATAATTCTGTCATAGAAAATCCATCAAGAAAATTTATTTCGGACTTAGATATCTTGCCAATTCCAGATCGCAAATTTATTGATATGGAATTTTATAAAAAGTACAACCATAAGTTTTTTAATTTTTCTCGCAAAAAGCCTGTTGCTACAGTAATGACTTCGCGTGGCTGCCCTTATAAATGTACATATTGTGGCAGTGTAAATATGTGGAAACGCCGGTATAGAGCAAGAGGATTAGCGCAAGTAATCAAAGAAATTGAGATGTTAGCCTCAGAATATGGCATTCGTGAAATTTGCCTTCTTGATGATCAGTTCATAATGAAAAAGGAGCGAATTTACGAATTTTGCGATTATTTTATCAAGAATAATAAATATAATCTTGCATTTAGTAATATTGCCGGTATCAGTGTATGGCTAGCGGATGATGATATTCTGCTTGATAAAATGCGTAAAGCTGGATTTTACAAAATGACCGTGCCGGTTGAAACGGGTAATACGGATACAATCAAGTTCATCCAAAAACCTATCGATCTAGATCAAGTAAACAGACTGATTTCCAAAGCAAATAAGTTAGGTTATTGGACTGGTGCATTTTTTATTATTGGCTTTCCTCATGAAACCAAAGAGCAAATCATGGAAACAATTGATTTTGCCTATAACTCTGAACTTGATATGGCCCATTTTTTTGTGGCTCAACCATATATTGGTACAGAATTATACGACATATTTCAACAAGAAAAATTGCTTGCTAAGGAAACCATTCCTGGTACTTTTATATTTCATAGTTGGCATGACACGCTGACGATGACTGCTGGTGAGCTTAATGAAATTCAAGCAAAGGCCACTAGAGGCTGGATTCTACATAAAATCTTTTTTTATTTGAAACCGAAAAACTTTTTTAATAATCTGTTATCCAAGTTTAAAACTTGGAGTGATTTTCGATATAGTATGGGCATTTTTTTGATGCTTATAAACAGAAACATTAAAAGCATTTTTAAGAAAAGTTAATTTCGGTTTTTAATAAGAAAAATATTCTGTTAACAGAGGAAATAAAGATGGTAATTCTTGGCATAACTCATCCGATTTCACGGGATAATGGAGCCTGTTTGCTAATTGATGGACAGCTTATCGCTATGGCTGAAGAAGAACGGTTTGTCCGCATTAAATTTGCCCCAAGAATGTTTCCTGAACATTCAGTGAAATTTTGTTTGGAATCTGCAGGTGTGACACTAAAGGATGTGGACTATGTTGCTGTTGGATTCGATAGATTTTTTAAAAATATAATCCCTAACCTGACGGGACAACCTTTTGTTTACGGCTTTTTGACAGCAAGTTTTCTTTCGGTGCATCTGACAAGACATATGTTCAAAATTCCCAGATATTTATACCAAAAAACACCCGAATTTATCAATCACCATGTATCTCATGCCAATAGTGCCTTTCATTGTTCTAATTTTGAGAATGCGAACATTCTTTCTTTAGATGGCTCCGGTGGTAAGAATGCCGGTTTTATTGGCTATGCAGAAGGAACAAAATTAAAAAGTTACCATGAAATCAGCTATTCGGATAGCTTGGGGCATATGTTTTCAAGAATAACACAACTCTTGGGTTTTAAACCTCATGCTGACGAATATAAAGTTATGGGGTTGGCATCTTTTGGCTCCCCTGATCCCAAAGGGCTTCCTTTTATTGAATGGAACAAGCAAATTCCCTATATTAATAGGAAAAAATACCGTCAATATAGGAAATGGATTCGCAGTGTTGTTGATCCAGAAAATCCAATGGCAAAAACGAGTCAGGATATTGCAGCCACAGCTCAGGCAACTCTTGAGAAAGTTGTCTTGCGTATGCTTGAGTGGAGCGTTCAAAAAAATAAATCTCGAAATTTGTGTATGTCGGGAGGTATTGCTTTAAATTGTGCAATGAATGGTAAATTGCTGCAATCAGGTTTGATAGATCAGATTTATGTACAACCGGCTTCATGGGACGCTGGTACCGCACTTGGGGCCGCCATTCAGGTTTATATTGATAAAAAAGGCAAGATACCTGATGTAGGTTTTACTCATCCGTATTGGGGCCCAGAATATAGTCCTGAAGAGATCGAATCTGCTATTTTAAAGTTTGGGGTCAATAAGTATCACCATAGTGAAAATGTTTGTGAAGAGACAGCAAAGATTTTATCTGAAAATAAAATAGTGGGTTGGTTTCAAGGCCGATTAGAAGTCGGGCCACGAGCTTTGGGTAATAGAAGTATTCTCGGAAATCCAAAAAATCCTGACATGAAAGACCTAATCAACTTAAAAGTCAAAGGAAGAGAACCTTGGAGACCTTTTGCGCCTTCTATTATGGAAGAATATGCTCCCGTGTATTTAGAAAACTATTATAAATCTCCTTATATGGTCCTGACGTTTAAGGTGAAATCTGAGAAAATTCATGATATTATCAGTGCTACCCATGTCGATGGCACGGCAAGACCTCAAACAGTTAGTAAAGTAGCTAATCCGCGGTTTTGGAAACTGATAGATGAATTCAGAAAACTGACCGGCGTTCCGGTTCTACTAAATACCAGCTTTAATTTATCGAACGAGCCAATTGTTTGCAGACCTGAAGAAGCCCTCCGCACCTTTTATCGTTGTGGCATGGATTGTTTGGTTATGGGTAATTTTATAGTAGAAAAAACAGAAAAAGATTATAAAAGTAGTCCAATTCTTCAATAAATATTAACACCTTTTTTTATATTGCGAAAAATGAAAGTAACACTGATAAGACCACCAAACGTTTTTGCACCTAGTTCGCCAACCCCAGAGGTCCCGCCAATTGGTCTGGCATATCTTGCGTCGGCATTGAAAGAAGCGGGCCATTTCGTTATTGGCATTGATGCTGTCGGCGAAGGGCTCTCTGAGTGGGGCAAAGTCGATGACTGGCCCGAAGTTGTGCGTCATGGATTATCGATACCCGAAATCATCCAGCGAATACCCGCAGATACCAATCTGATTGGTGTCAGGTGTATGTTTTCAGTTACATGGCCCTATGTGCGCACTGTTATTGAGGCAATTCGTGAAAAGTTTCCCAATGTGCCTGTTGTTGTGGGTGGAGAACATGCCACGGCTCTGCCTGAGTACATTCTCGATACTTGCGCTGCTGTTGATTATTGCATCAGGGGAGAAGGAGAACGTGCGCTGGTAATATTGGCTGATATACTTGCTCAATCAAGCGACTCAAAAAGTCTTAGTGAGAAGGTCCCTGGTATTGTATTGAGAGTAGATGGTGTTATTACTCGCGGACAGGAGCCTAAGAGAATAAGACAAGTCAATGATATTCCTGATCCAGATTGGTCTATTTTTCCGATCCGGAAATACTTGGACGGTGGTTACCGATATGGTGTTGATCGTGGACGTTCCATGCCGATCTTGGCCAGCCGAGGATGCCCTTATAAATGTTCATTTTGTTCTTCTCCACAGATGTGGACAACACTTTGGCGAGTGCGTTCGCCCGAAGAAGTTGTTCGTGAGATGAAAAAATATCTCAAGGAATATCAGGTGGAAAACTTCGATTTTTATGACCTGACAGCTATTATAAGAAAAGATTGGATTATTGAATTTTCTAAACTAGTGATAAAAGATCTCCCACCAATCACTTGGCAACTGGCCTCTGGTACCCGTTCGGAAGCCCTTGACGCAGAGGCAATCAAATATATGTACGATTCTGGTTGTCGTAATATTACTTATGCGCCTGAAAGTGCCAATGAAAACACATTGATTTTGATTAAGAAAAAGCTAAATCTCAAAAACATGTTGACATCAATGCGTACAGCTTGTGCCAATAACATTGACGTAAAATCGCACTTTCTAATAGGCTTCCCGGGAGAAAGAAAGAGAGACACTCTTGATAATACTTTTTTTCTTGTGAAAATGGCGTGGATAGGCGTTCAGGATTTCACTTGCTCTCCATTTTTCCCTTATCCCGGAAGTGAACTATTTATGCGTCTAACGGGCGAAGGGCGTATAGAATTGAATGATGATTATTTCCGTTCTTTGTTTAATTATCCTGCACACCTCAAGGTGGATTCGTATTCGGAGCACATGTCAGGTTCGTTCATACGGAATTGGAACCTTGCCAACATAGCGATTTTTTATGCGCTAAGTTTTATTTTCCATCCGGTTAGGGTATGGCATCTGTTTAGAAATGTATTCATCAGAAAACGCCCTGTCACTTGGTTTGAAAGAGCTGTCTTCAGAATAATAATACAACGTCGGGAAATCAAACGCAATCTTAAATGAATAATTATATTGGATATATTGGTGTATTTTTGACACTTTTTTTTTCACTATATAGCCAGCTTGTTATTAAGTGGCAAGTTAACAATGCCGGAGAACTTCCATTAGATCATTTTGGAAAATTAAAATTTTTATTTTTTTTATTGTTAAACCCTTGGGTCATTTCTGCAATTATAGCAACATTTGGTGCCGGAATCAGTTGGATGTTAGCGATGGCAAAATTTGATCTGAGTTATGCCTACCCTTTTTTAAGCCTCATCTATGTTTTTATGATGATTGCCAGCGTGGTTTTTTTGAATGAATCACTAACCATGAATAAAATAATAGGCGTATTTTTTATTATGATAGGTATTATTATTTTAGCCAAAGATTAAGATTCTACATGGACCAAATAACAAATGGCATACGATCTATTTTTCATTTTCCTAATATAACTGATAAAAGCACATGATGATGTCAAACGATAATATTGTCATCTTCCATCCAGAGATTGTTAAGGATCATGAAGATTATAATTCTACCGGTTTGGACATACTGTATGCCGTTGAAGAAAAACATTTCTGGTTTATTGCCCGTAAGCAACGAATTATTAATATATTCAAAAAATATGTACAAACCCATGAATCTGTACTTGAAATGGGTGCTGGAACCGGCAATGTGGCTCTTGCTCTACAAAAAGCGGGTTTTAACGTATCGGTGGGAGAAATGC
>Ga0233403_10000633_pt1 | contig 16651 bp, 6 predicted proteins | sample Na_oxic_1_MG_FD_179866 | JGI IMG/M metagenome (GOLD analysis project Ga0233403, IMG submission 179866) | Seawater microbial communities from Saanich Inlet, British Columbia, Canada - Na_oxic_1_MG | ecosystem: Environmental > Aquatic > Marine > Inlet | place: Canada: British Columbia | collected...
GGGCTTTCTGTAATTCGCCAGAAAAGAGTCGTCAACCCCCAGCACAGGATAAATTTCCTTGTCAAAATATTTCTCTTTTCCCTTCCATTCTCCAATCTGTTTGGGAAAGGTTTCAAAAGACTTGTTCGGATGAATAGCCTCGGCATAGCTGAGATACTGAAGAATCGCCATTGTCAGAATCATAATAGCGGATGCAGTGATGGTGTGTTTGAATAACATGATTTTTACCTCCCGGATATTCGGTACAAAATTGGCAGCCCGAAACACCCCCGAACCACGATGTGAAACAAATTTTCAATATGTTCAGTCACAATTTGAAAAATTGTGCTGCTGCAAGCAGAGTCAGAACTTGCAGACCTATCCGTAATAAAAAAAAACCGCAGAGTCCGCAGAAACACACAGAGAGATGACAGTCTCTGTGATCCCCCCATTCTCTGCGGTTAGGAAACAGGCAGAAAAAATTTGGCTGAGGATTATTTATTTCCCTTGGCATAGCCAATGGAGACCAGAGCATTTTCCATTTCGTCCAGAATTGTGGGATCGTCAATGGTCGCAGGCACTTTGTATTCCTCGTTGTCAGCGATCTTCTGGATGGTTCCTCTCAGAATCTTGCCGGAACGGGTTTTGGGCAGGCGTTTGACCACAGTGGCGGTTTTGAAGGCCGCGACCGGTCCGATGCGGTCCCTGACCATCTTGATCACGTCCGCGACGATTTCGTCGTCGGACTTGGTCATGCCGGCTTTCAGCACCATGAAACCCACGGGAATCTGGCCTTTGAGTTTGTCCGCCACACCGAGAACAGCGCATTCGGCCACGTCAGGATGGTCGGACAGCACCTCCTCCATCGCGCCGGTGGACAGGCGGTGACCCGCTACATTGATGATGTCATCGGTACGGGACATGACGTAGACATAGTCTTGCTCGTCAATGTAGCCGGCATCCGCTGTTTTGTAATAACCCGGAAATTCATCCAGATAGGATTCCTTGTATCGCTCGTCGTTCTGATACAGCGTGGGAAGGGTTCCCGGAGGCAGGGGCAGTTTCACCACCAGCGCGCCGATCTTGCCGGCAGGCACCTGCTTGCAGAATTCGTCCACCACCTGGACATCCCAGCCCGGGACCGCTTTGGTGGGGGAGCCGTATTTGACCGGAAAATGATGCAGACCCATGCAGTTGGCGCAGATGGCCCAGCCGGTCTCGGTCTGCCACCAATGGTCAATGACGGGAATACCGAGGTGGTTTTCGGACCACTGGATGGTGTCCGGATCAGACCGCTCGCCTGCCAGAAAGAGAATTTTGAAGTTCGACAGGTCGTATTTCTTGATGAATTCCCCTTCGGGATCATCACGTTTGATAGCGCGGAAGGCCGTGGGCGCGGTGAAAAGACTTTTCACCTTATGCTCGGAGATGATTCTCCAGAACACGCCGGCATCCGGGGTTCCCACGGGTTTGCCCTCGAACAGGATGGAGGTGGCTCCCTTGAACAGCGGGGCGTAAACAATGTAGGAATGTCCGACCACCCAGCCCACATCGGAAGCTGCCCAGTACACGTCGCCTGCGTCTATGTCGTAGACTGCCTTCATGCTCCATTTCAGGGCAACCACATGGCCGCCGTTGTCCCGGACAACGCCTTTGGGCTGTCCTGTGGTACCGGAGGTGTAGAGGATGTAAAGGGGATCGGTCGCGGCCAGAGGAACACAGTCTGCGGGCCGAGCCTTTGCCATTGCCTCGTTCCAGTCCACATCCCGTCCCTCAATCATCGAAGCCGTTTCCATGGGACGCTGGAGGATGATGCACTTTTCAGGTTTCGAGGATGAGAATTCGATGGCTGCGTCAAGAAGCGGTTTGTACTTGATGACCTTTGCCACTTCGATGCCGCAGGAAGCGGTAACCATGACTTTGGGCTTGGCATCCTCAATACGGGTGGCCAGCTCTTTCGCGGCAAATCCGCCAAAGACAACGGAGTGAACCGCGCCGATACGGGCGCACGCGAGCATGGCAATCGCTGCCTCGGCAATCATGGGCATATAGATGATGACACGGTCGCCTTTCACCACGCCCTGATCCGCAAGCACACCCGCGAATTTGGCGACCTCGTCCCTGAGTTCATTATAGGTGTACTTTTTGATCGTATCCGTGACCGGGCTGTCATAAATCAGTGCCAACTGATCGCCTCTGCCCTGCTCAATGTGATAGTCCAGTGCGTTGTAGCAGGTGTTGATCTCCCCGCCCACAAACCAGCGGTAAAAAGGTTTGTTGGAATCGTCCAGAACCTTGTCCCATTTTTTGTACCAGTGGCAATCCTCAGCGGCCTGGCCCCAGAAACCCTCGGGGTCTTTCAAAGATTTTTCATAAGCTTCATCATACTTGTTTGCCATGTCGTTTCACTCTCCTGAATATTTTTAAAAAGGTTGATGTAAAATTGCCAAAAAAATATTGAAACCTGTGGCCCGAAAACAGAGTTTCCAGACAGGTTTGAAAATGAATCTCTGATGGTATCTTTACTTCCGAGTGCTGAAATGAAGGTCCTATCGGAAATTTCAGCGTCTTCCGGATTGCTGAAATGAGGGTTCAGGCCGGAATTTCAGCATCTCCCGGAGTGTCAAAATGAAGGCCATAGCCGGAATTTCAGCATCTTTCAAAGTGTCAAAATGAAATATTGGCACTGCCTCATGCGAAAATCTGGCACCAAACAGATGTGATGTTTCCTGTAACAATGTTATATTTTCGGATACAGGGAATTATGCCAATCCGTCCCACATATAACGCATATCAAATTTTTAATAATCAAATTTTTTCGATATGTCAAACATATTTCTCAAAGAAATTTGCCACACTGCCCAAAATGCCATCTGTCTTCCGCTGAATGGCATATCTCTGATTTACTGTCCCGAATGCGGACATCAGGCATTTTACGAAACAAATTTCAGCCCTTCCAACTTTGTTGCATTGCAATTTTAAAATCCGTTGGAAGTGGCTGCTGCCTCAGTCGTCAGTACGCTGACAAAGGTTTTCAGAAGGCTTGAAAATATCTGATCGGATAATCAGTTTTGCTTATCGCCTCACATTCACTGGCAATTCATTAATAAAATGAGTGACATTCATCAGCCTGACTGACACAACTAATATATATAAATGAAAGAAATCATGTCAAGAAAAAATAATTCAAATTCAAATAAGGGGCAGCGTGAAAAATTATTTGCAACTATTGATTTTATATTCGCATTTGTTTCTGAAGGCAAAAAAAAAAAATTGGGATTGGGGCATAAAACAGGAAAACGTCTGGTTTCATCTTTTACATACCATTGATGGCGTGAATTAACACAGCCGGCAACAGAATATGGCAATTCAAAATTGGCAATTCCGAGGAGGATTTCGAAAGTCGGCAGATCGAAAAATGATGTTTCCCGAACTCCAAAATTTAAAGACTTGACACTTTCTGTTAAAAAAGAATATATAAATTTGTAGGTGCATAGCTGATTTGGGAATTTGTCTTACAAAAAGTGGTTTCACAGAAACAATTTTGAAATTTGTCTTGCAAAAAAGTGGTTTCACAGAAACAATTTTGAAATTTGTCTTACAAAAAATGCCTTCACAGAAACAATTTTGAAAATTGTCTTACAAAAAGTGGTTTCACAGAAACAATTTTGAAAATTGTCTCACAAAAATGCTTTCACAGAAACAATTTGAAAAATTGTTTTACAAATATCAAGTTAATCCTTAACTTGCAGTGATCACAACGGACTGCCAGTAAACTCCTGCTTTGAAAAATATGACAGATTTTATCATCGTCTTAAAATTCAATACAACAGTGCAAAAAATTAAATGAAAGCAAAAACATCCATTGCCGTCGTCGGGATCGCGGGACTATTCCCCGGAGCCTCCGACCTTGATATATTCTGGCAGAACATTGCCAGCAGAACCGATGCAATCGCCGAGGTTTCACGGGATCGCTGGATTGTCGAGCCGGATGCCATGAGGAATCCCTCACCTGAGCCGGATAAAGCCTTTTCAAAGCGGGCCTGCCTGATACAAAATTTTCAGTTTGATCCTGAAGGATTTGATATTGATGAAGCTTTTCTGAAAGGGCTTGATCCGCTTTACCACATCCTTCTTCATACAGGCCGGGAGGCATTCTCAGACTGCGTCAGTTCATTTACGGACAAAAACCGGATTGGTGTCGTGCTTGCCGCAATTGCTCTTCCCACGGATGCATCCTCATCAATTACAAGAGAGATACTGGGAAACTCTTTTGAAAAAAAACTTTTCCCGGATTTCAAATTTCGGATTTCGGATTTCAGTTCCCAACAATATTGGAACAGCAGGGTGACGAGTTTTCCCGGAGCGATTCTGGCGAGATCTCTGGGACTCGGGGGGGGGAGCTACACGCTGGACGCTGCCTGCGCCTCTTCCCTGTACGCTGTGAAACTGGCATGTGACGAGCTCAGGGCCGGGCGTGCCGATGCCATGCTGGCCGGAGGCGTGTCCAGACCTGAATGCCTTTATACACAGGTGGGATTCAGTCAGCTGCGGGCATTGTCGCCTTCAGGCAGATGCGCGCCTTTTGACGAAAGCGCGGATGGCCTTGTGGTGGGTGAGGGTGCAGGCATTGTTGTCCTGAAACGTCTGGAGGATGCTCTGAGGGACAGCGACACCATTTACGGCGTAATTCGGGGTGTCGGCCTTTCCAACGACATGCGGGGCAATCTGCTTGCACCGGACACCGGGGGACAGGTCAGAGCCATGAGAAATGCATACGAGGCAGCGGGATGGTCCCCGGATGATGTTGATCTGATTGAATGCCACGGTGCGGGAACACCTGTGGGAGATGCCACAGAACTCCGAAGTCTGAGAACTCTGTGGGGAGAATCAGGCTGGAACCCGGGACAATGTGCCATCGGTTCCATCAAATCCGTGATCGGCCATCTGCTCACAGGCGCGGGTGCGGCAGGAATGATCAAAACGCTGCTGGCCCTGAAAAACAAAACCCTTCCGCCGTCTCTCAATTTTAAAAAAGCCCCGAAAGGAAGCCTCCTGCATGACAGTCCCTTCCGGGTGCAGACCCAGGCCGAAGAATGGCGGAAAAGGAATGCTGAAACACCCCGCAGGGCAGCGGTCAGTGCATTTGGTTTCGGCGGCATCAACGCCCACGTCTTGCTTGAGGAATTCACATCAGGCATCAGGAGGCATCAGGCATCAGACATCAGGCATCAGACACCAGACATCAGACACCAGACATCAGACATCAGGCATCAGACATCAGACATCGCCATCATAGGCATGGATGCAGCTTTCGGAAACTTGAAATCGTTGCGGGAATTTCAGGAAGCCGTATTCAGAGGTGAATCCGCCATCCGGAAAAGACCGGGGAATCGCTGGAAAGGCGCGGATGAGATTGCTGAGAAAATTCTTGAGGGACGAGCCGCATATGGCGCATATATGGAAGCTGTCTCGCTTTATATCGGTGAGTTTCAGGTTCCGCCCAATGAGATTCCGGACATCCTGCCCCAGCAGTTGCTCATGCTGAAAATTGCTGCCGGTGCCATGAAAGACGCGGGGCTTCCGCTGAGAGAGGAACGCCCGCGCATGGGTGGCATCATCGGCATTGAATTTGATGTTGAGGCCACGAATTTTCATCTGCGCTGGAATCTGCATAACAAAGTTCAGGAATGGAAGGCGAATTTCCGACCTGACGGAGAACAGAGTGAAATCTGGCTTGAAGAACTGAGAGATGCGTGCGGCCCACCTCTGACCGCGACGCGGACATTGGGCGCTCTGGGTGGGATTGTTGCCAGCCGGGTTGCCAGAGAATTCCGTTTCGGAGGCCCGAGTTTCGTTGTCTCCGGTGAATCTGCTTCCGGTCTGAGGGCCATGGAAATCGGTGTGAGGCTGCTGCAGCAGAATGAGGCAGATGCAGTCCTGGTGGGAGCAATTGATCTTGCCGGTGATGTGCGGAACATCTTGATGAGAAATACGGTCAGCCCTTTTACAGCAGAAAAGGAAATTCGGCCCTTTGATCCGTCAGCGGGCGGCACACTGCCCGGAGAGGGTGCCGCGGCTGTGATTCTCAAGCCGCTGGATCGGGCCATGGCCGACGGAGACCGTATCTATGCACTTGTCAAAGGCTTGGGAAATGCAGGCGGAAAGATGAAAGATGCTTATCTCCGTTCTCTCGGACAGGCTTTCCGGGATGCAGATATTTCTCCCGATGCAGTAAGCTACATTGAAACACACGGCAGCGGCGATCCAGGGGAGGATAAAGGCGAATCGGAAGCTCTTCAGGAATTTTTCGCTGATCAAAGGAATCCCTGTGCGGTCGGCTCTGTGAAAGCGAATGTGGGACACACAGGCGCATCAGCGGGACTGGCCTCTGTGCTTAAAACAGCGCTGTGTCTGTATCAGGAAATCATTCCCCCATCCGTAAACAGCGGTTCCCGGTTCCCGGTTTCCGATTTTCAGTTCCCTTTTCATCTTCCCGCATATCCGCAATTCTGGCTCAGAAACAGAAAACACGGCCCTCGCAGCGCATGCGTGGGTGCAATGAGCGCGGACGGCAACTGTTCACACCTCATTCTTGAAAGTCATGGGGATATCTCTGCCGAGCAAGTGTCTCCGAAAATAATAAAAGAAAGAAAACGCCCTGCCGGATTGAGCGATTTCGGGCTTTTCATAATAGAAGGCAATACAAAAGACGAACTTTTGGGGAAGCTTGACGCACTCAGGGATCATGTTTCAAATCTCGAATCCCGAAACTCGAAACTCGAAACTGCTGCCCGCTATTGGTATCTTGAAAATAAGCCTGATGCCGGCAAAAAATATGCGGTTTCCATTGTGGCAAGCAGTGTTTCCCAGCTTGAAAAGTGGACAGAAGCCGCAAAACGTGCTGTTTTCTCAGATATACCGAGAAGAATAAGCGGGGCCGCGGGGATCAATTATTTTCCCAATCCCATGGGCAAATCCGGAGAGACTGCATTTGTCTTTCCCGGTTCGGGCAATCATTATCTGGGCATGGGCAGAGGCATCGGAGTTCACTGGCCGGAAATTCTTCGTGAGATGGATGCGGAAACATTGCAACTGGGAACACAGATGGTTCCGGAATGCTATATGCCCTGGCGGACTTCATGGGGTGCGGGATGGAAAAAAGAGGCCCATGAAAAAATTGTTTCCGATCCTCATCATATGATTTTCGGACAGGTGGTTCATGGCGGCCTTGTTTCCAATCTTGTCCGAAGTTTCGGCATGGAACCGGATGCGGTGATCGGTTACAGTCTTGGTGAATCAGCGGGGTATTTTGCGCTGGGCGCATGGCCGGAACGCGGAAAAATGCTGGAGCGAATGCTCAGAACCGATCTTTTTTCCACGGAGCTTTCAGGAGCCTGCAATGCTGCACGCAGCGCATGGAACATTCCTCCCCATGAAAATTTCAACTGGCGCGCTGCTGTCGTGAACCGCCCCGCGGAGCTTGTGCGAGAGCTTGTTTCGGAATGGCCTCTTGCGCGCCTTCTCATTGTCAACACGCCAGATGAATGCGTCATCGGCGGTGAGGAGAAGCAGGTGGAAGCAGTGATCAGGTCTCTGGGATGCGAAGCATTTTTTATTGAGGGTGTTGTCACGGTTCATTGCGATGCGGTGGCTCCCGTGGCCCATGCCTACAAATCGCTTCATCTTTTTCCCACAAAACAGCCCCAGGGAATCCGGTTCTACAGTTGTGCATCAGGACGTTCCCACGAAGTGACACAGGAGCGTGCAGCATCCTCAATTCTGCAACAGGCACTTCATGGCTTTGATTTTACCGCCACTATCAATCAGGCATATGAGGATGGTGTGCGGATTTTCCTCGAAATGGGGCCGCAATCCTCATGCACCAGAATGATCAGCAACATTCTTGGCGGCAAACCGCATGTGGCGATTTCAGCGGATATTCGGGGCGAAGACGAATATCTCACCATGCTCAAATTCGCCGGACGGCTCATTTCAGAACGCATTCCCTTTGATCTTGGCAAGTTCTATGGACTTCGACAAGCTCAGTCACCGCTTCAGTCATCGCAGCCCACGTCAGAGAGGAATGAGATAAGCGTGATGATCGGCGGGGAGGCTCCGTCGCCGTCATTGCCGAAACTTCGGCAGGCTCAGTCACCTCGGCAGGCTCAGTTACCTCGACAGGCTCAGTTACCGCGGCAGGCTCAGTCACCTCAGCAGGCTCAGTTACCGCGGCAGGCTCAGTCACCGCAACCTATATCTGAGCTGATTGTGCCTATGCAGGAGAATATCAGAGCCACGGCAGATGCCCATAACATGTTCCTCGAATTTTCCGACGAACTCACGAAAAATTTCGGCAAAACCTTTGCTTTTCAGACACAGCTTCTGGAGTATGAAATCCGAAATAATGAACACCAAGGGGTAGCGGACAAGCAGAAGAAGACAAACAACCCGCAACCTGCAATCCACAACCCGCAACCCGCTTTCAACCGGGACATGTGCATGGAATTTGCCATCGGTTCCGTAGGGAAAGTGCTTGGTCCGGCATTTGATATTGTGGACACCTACAAGGCGAGGGTGCGTTTGCCGGACGAGCCGCTGATGCTGGCGGACAGAATTCTTTCTGTGGAGGGCGAAAAAGGTTCTATGAGTTCGGGGCGTGTGGTGACGGAGCATGATGTGTTTCCGGGCGCATGGTATCTGGACGGGGACAGAGTGCCGGTCTGCATATCTGTGGAGGCGGGGCAGGCGGATCTTTTTCTGTGCTCCTATCTGGGCATAGACCTTGTGGTGAAAGGGGAGAGAACCTATCGCCTGCTTGATGCCACAGTGAAGTTTCACCGCGGGCTGCCCCGCCCCGGCGATGTGATTCGATACGAAATTGAAATCGAAAAATTTGTCCGGCAGGGGGAAACCTATCTTTTCTTCTTCCATTTTGACGGATTCATCGGTAATGAGCATCTGATCACCATGAGAAAAGGCTGTGCAGGCTTCTTCACAGAAGAGGAAGTGCGGAATTCGGGCGGTATTGTTCTGACATCTGGAACTTCGGCAGGCTCAGTTACTCCGGCAGGCTCAGTTACCACAGAGAAAGAATCTGTGTCGGGCAGAAAAGATTTCAGCGAACTCATTCCGGTTCATCGGGAACATTATGACGAACAGCAGGTGCAATCGCTCAGGCAGGGAAATCTGTCCGGATGTTTTGGCGAACTTTTCAGAGGCATTGAACTGGCCGAATCCCTCTGGCTTCCGGGAGGGCGGATGCACCTCATGGATCGGATTCTGCTTCTTGATCCCCAGGGCGGGCGTTACGGTCTCGGCATTATTCAGGCAGAGGCTGACATTCATCCGGATGACTGGTTTCTCACCTGCCATTTTGTGGATGACATGGTCATGCCGGGAACGCTCATGTATGAGTGCTGCGCACATACACTCCGGGTTTTGCTTCAGCGTATGGGATGGGTGACGGACAAACCGGGAGTTTGCCATGAACCGCTGATCGGCGTGGATGCGGTGCTGAAATGCCGCGGCCCGGTCACGCAGAAAACAAAGCATGTGATTTACGAGGTTGAGATAAAGGAAATCGGCTACTCGCCCGAACCCTATGTCATCAGCGACGCGATCATGTATGCAGACGGCCGCCGCATTGTGCAGTTCAGAGACATGAGCATGAAACTGACAGGTATCACCCGGGAGGAAATCGAATCGTTTTGGAGAAGAACTCACGAATCCCGAACCCCGAACCACGAACCCCTGTATGACCGGGAGCGCATTCTTGCCTTTGCCATTGGAAAACCCTCCGAGGCATTTGGCGAAGCATACAAGGTTTTTGACGATGAACGAAAGATTGCCAGACTGCCCGGCCCGCCCTACGCATTCATGGACAGAGTGGGGTATATCGAACCGGAACCCTGGGTGCTGAAGCCGGGCGGATGGATAGAGGCGGAATATGACGTACCCGCGGATGAATGGTACTTCAGGGCAGACCGCAGCGGGGTGATGCCTTTCTGCATATTGCTCGAAATTGCACTTCAGCCCTGCGGCTGGCTTGCTGCTTACGCAGGTTCCGCTCTCAGGAGCGAGAGCGATCTGAAATTCAGAAATCTCGGGGGAAAAGCTGTTCTGTATCACAATCTCCGGCCCGAACCTGCAAGGCTGACCATGCGTTCCCGTCTGACCCAGGTATCTGAATCCGGCGGCATGATCATTGAGAACTTTGACATGCAGATTCTGCAAAACGGAGAAATGCTTTATGAGGGAGACACCTATTTCGGTTTTTTTTCCGAAGCCGCGTTAGATCAGCAAATCGGCATTCGGGGAGCAGAGGAGCAAGCCTATGATCCGCCATCAGATGAAATCGCAAGGGGCTGCTCCCATGTTTTTGAAGACGAATCACCCCTGTCTCCGGACGATCCGGATAGCGATGCAGCGCCGCTGCTGGCTATGCCCGCCAAAGCACTCCGCATGATTGACAAAATTGAAATTTATGTGCCGGATGGCGGGCCCCAGTCTCTGGGTTTTATCCGCGGGACAAAGGTTGTGGACATTGGGGAATGGTTTTTCAAGGCGCATTTTTATCAGGACCCGGTATGCCCCGGTTCTCTGGGCATTGAATCCTTTCTGCAACTGATGAAATTCATGGCCCTTGATCGCTGGGGACACTTGCGGGACACCCACCGATTTGAAATGGTGACGGAAAAGCCGCATCAGTGGATTTACCGGGGACAGGTGATTCAGAGGAACAAAAAAGTGGAAGTGGATGCCATTGTCACCGAGATTCAGGAAGGGCCGGCACCGGCCATATTCGCTGACGGATATTTGAAAGTGGACGGCCTTTTTATCTATCAGATGGAGCATTTCGGACTGAGACTGGTAAAGCATGAGGGAAGCGGGCCAGCCGAAAACTTGCAATAACTGACCCTGAGCGGAATTTTGCTGCCGCCTTCGGAGTGCAAAAATTAAGCGAAGCGCTTTTTTGCAATAGCTGCCTTCCGGAGTGCAAAAATTAAGCGAAGCGGTTTTTTGCATTGACTGCCTTCCGGAGTGCAAAAATTAAGCGAAGCGATTTTTTGCATTGACTGCCTTCCGGAGTGCAAAAATTAAGCGAAGCGGTTTTTTGCAATAACTGCCTTCCGGAGTGCAAAAATTAAGCGAAGCGGTTTTTTTGCAATAACCCGAGCGGAATTTTGGCAGATAAGCAATTTTAAAAAAGGCCGCAAATTGCGATCTTTCTTTTATTGACAGGCAGGGAATCAACGAGATTTGCACTCCGGCCAAGCTTTTTCTTACAAAAACTCCCCTTTTTGAAGGGCAGGAAATGTGATTTCAGGCATTGCTTTTTTTCCCGAAATCAGCTATGGAACAAATTGTGCAGTGTCCATATTATTTCTCAGGATTATTTTCCAATCTGCCGATCTGAAAGACAACATTTTTACAAAGTTTTTAATCTGCTGAATATACAGAAAAACAATGCCAAAACGAAACGATATCAACAAAATTCTCATTATCGGCGCAGGCCCGATTATAATCAGTCAGGCATGTGAATTTGACTATTCCGGGACACAGGCATGCAAAGCCCTCAGAGAAGAGGGTTATGAAATCGTGCTGGTGAACAGCAATCCCGCAACCATTATGACTGACCCGGAAACAGCGCACCGGACCTATATTGAGCCGGTCACACCCGAAATGGTCGCCATGATTGTTGAAAAGGAACGCCCTGACGCGCTGCTGCCCACTCTGGGCGGACAGACCGGACTCAACACCGCGGTGGAAATTGCCAAAATGGGGGTGCTGGACAAATTCGGTGTGGAAATGATCGGCGCGTCTGTGGATGCCATCAGAAAGGCAGAGGACCGGGACCTTTTCCGCAATGCCATGAACAAAATCGGACTTCGCATCCCCAGAAGCGGCATCGCCCACACAATGGAAGATGTGCGCGCCATTGGCCATGACATCGGCTTTCCCATCATTATCCGTCCGAGTTTCACGCTGGGCGGCACAGGCGGCGGCGTGGCCTACAATCCCGAGGAACTGGACTCTCTTGCCAAAGCAGGGCTGGATGCCAGTTTCATCACACAGGTCATGCTGGAGGAATCCGTGCTGGGCTGGAAGGAGTATGAACTGGAGGTGATGCGGGACAAAAACGACAATGTCTGCATTATCTGCTCCATTGAGAACATGGATCCCATGGGCATTCACACCGGAGACAGCATCACGGTCGCACCGGCCCAGACCCTCACGGATCAGGAATATCAGCTCATGCGGGACGGGTCAGTTGCCATCATGCGGGAGATCGGCGTGGACACTGGCGGATCAAATGTGCAGTTTGCAGTGAATCCCAAAACCGGTGAGATGATTGTGGTGGAAATGAATCCGAGGGTTTCCCGCAGTTCTGCCCTCGCATCCAAAGCCACGGGCTATCCCATTGCCAAAATTGCCGCCAAACTGGCTGTGGGATACACATTGGATGAAATTCCCAATGACATCACCGGCGAGACCATGGCCTCATTTGAACCCACGCTGGATTACTGCGTGGTGAAAATTCCCCGGTGGACATTTGAAAAATTCCCGGAAACAGAGGATTATCTGACCACAGCCATGAAATCCGTGGGTGAGACCATGTCCATCGGCAGAACTTTCAGAGAGGCCATTCAGAAAGGACTGCGCTCTCTTGAAATCGGACGATACGGCTTTGGCGCGGATGGCAGGGGCATCACGGATTGGGAGGGCAAGCCGCCCAAACTTAGGGAAATCCGGGAAAAACTGGGTACTCCGAATTCCAAGCGGATATTTTATCTGCGCCATGCTTTTCTGAACAACATGACTGTTGAGGAAATTTATGATCTCACCGGCATTGATCCCTGGTTCATCCATCAGCTCAGGCAGATTGTGGAATTGGAAAAAGAAGTTGAGGGTCAGGGGTCAGGGGTCAGGGGTCAGCCCCTCACCTCTGACCGCTTACCCCTCACCCTCCTGAAAAAAGCAAAGGCATGGGGATTTTCGGATATCCAGATCGGCCATATGACCGGAACCTCGGAAGAGGCAGTGGAAAAATACAGGAAGTCTCTGGGCATCCGTCCGGTTTACAAACTGGTGGACACATGTGCCGCGGAATTTCAGGCTGCCACACCTTATTATTACTCCACTTATGAAAAGGAGGACGAAGCCAGAGTTTCTGACCGGAAAAAGGTGATGATTCTGGGCGGCGGGCCAAACCGCATCGGACAGGGCATTGAGTTTGATTACTGCTGTGTTCATGCCTCCTTCGCACTCAGGGAGGAGGGTGTGGAAAGCATCATGGTCAACAGCAATCCGGAAACCGTGAGCACGGATTATGACACCTCGGACAAGCTCTATTTTGAGCCGCTGACCCGGGAAGATGTGCTCCATATTGTGGAAACGGAAAAACCCGCGGGTGTGATTGTGCAGTTCGGGGGACAGACCCCTCTGAATCTTGCTGTTCCCCTGCAAAAAGCCGGGGTTCCCATTATCGGGACCCAGCCTGAAAGCATTGACCGGGCCGAGGACCGGAAGCATTTTAAGGCCATGCTGAAAAAACTGGGCCTGGTTCAGCCGGCAAACGGCACGGCCATGACAATTGAGGAGGCAGCAGTTGTGGCGGAACGCATCGGCTATCCCGTGGTTGTGCGTCCCTCCTATGTGCTGGGCGGCAGAGCCATGAAAATTGTCTATAACCGCCCGGAGCTTGAAATATTCACCCGGCTGGCCTTTTTTGCATCTTCGGGTCATCCGGTGCTGATAGACAAATTTATGGAAGATTCTTTTGAAATGGATGTGGATGCCATCTCAGACGGAAAAACCACCATCATTGCAGGTATCATGGAGCATATTGAGGAGGCCGGCATTCATTCCGGGGATTCGGCCTGTGTGCTGCCGCCCATCAGCATCAGCCGGAAAATGATTGAGGAGATCACATCAGCCACCAAGGCAATGGCCGCGGAGCTGAATGTGGTGGGGCTGATCAATGTGCAGTACACCATCAGGGATGAGCAGTTGTATGTGCTGGAGGTCAATCCCAGAGCATCCAGAACCATCCCTTTTGTGAGCAAGGCCACGGGCATTCCCTTTGCAAAACTGGCCGCAAAGACAATGCTGGGCAGGAGTCTGGAGGAACTGGGACTTGACAGGGCCCGGTTTGAAACAGGCGTACCGCCCCATATTTCAGTCAAGGAGGCTGTGCTGCCCTTTGACAGATTTTCGGACGTGGACACACTTCTGGGCCCTGAAATGAAATCCACAGGTGAGGTCATGGGCATTGATTCGGATTTCGGTTCTGCCTATGCAAAGGCCCAGATTGGCGCGGGTCAGAATCTGCCCACCCGGGGCGCGGTGTTTATCAGCGTTCTGGACGCGGACAAGGAAACGGTTCTGCCGGTTGCCGCGGAATATCAGAAACTGGGCATAAAAATCATGGCCACCCGGGGCACCTCCGAATTTCTGAAAGCCCATGACATTCCCAACACAATGGTCAACAAGGTGTCTCAGGGCCGGCCCCATGTCGCTGATGCCATTAAAAACGGTGAAATTCAGTTGGTGATCAACACTGCTCTGGGAACTGAGACCCGCCGGGACGGATACATGATCAGGAGAACAGCCCTGAAATACAATATTCCCTACGCCACCACCATCGCGGGGGGAATGGCCATATGCAGGGCCATTGCGGCCATGAAAAAGAAAAAGCTTTCAGTGAGGGCCCTTCAGGAATATAATGCGTGATTTGTAATGTGATGCGTAAATACGTAAATGCGTGATCAGGTCAGTTCAAAGCGGTGGCCTGCCCTGAAACTTGAAAACCCGAAATTGGAAATTCCAATTTTTCTTCGGAGACAAACCGAAAATGATTTGTTCAGAAAAACCCCGTGAATCCTGCGGGGTATTTGCCATACACGGACATCCTGAAGCAGCGAAGGCGACCTATTTCGGTCTGTACGCACTTCAGCACAGGGGACAGGAAAGCTCGGGAATTGCAGTCGTCCGGGATGAAAACATCATATCCCATAAGGGAATGGGGCTTGTGCCGGATGTTTTTGACATATCCCATCTGGAAGAACTGGGCGGCCAAAGTGCCATTGGTCATGTGAGATATTCCACCACCGGAAGCTCCATCCTCTCCAATGCCCAGCCCTTTGTTGTCCGCCACAGGAAAAAATCCTATGCAGTGGGCCATAACGGGAATATTGTCAACGCGCATATTCTGAAAAAAGAGTTGGAAGAATCCGGCTCCATTTTTCAGACAACCATGGACAGCGAGATTTTCCTGCATCTGCTGGTCAAAAATCTGAAATACGGTTTTGAGGAAGCCCTTGTCAAATCCGTGGCCAAGCTCAGTGGTGCCTACTCCTTTGTGGTGCTGACCAGCAGGGGGGAAGTGATCGGCATCAAGGACCCCAACGGATTCAGACCGCTCTGCCTCGGCAAACTGAACGGAAATTATGTGCTGGCTTCGGAAACCTGTGCCATGGATTTGGTGAATGCCGAGTTCGTCCGCTCCCTTGATCCCGGAGAAATTGTGATCATCAGCGATGACGGGATCAGAAGTCTGCATCCGCACACCGAAACCCATCGTTCTTTCTGTATCTTTGAATTCATTTATTTTGCAAGGCCGGACAGCACCATATACGGTCAGAATGTTTATCTCACCCGAAAGGCCCACGGCAGACGGCTTGCAAGGGAAGCCCCCGCTGATGCGGACCTGGTCATGCCGTTTCCGGATTCAGGAACATATGCGGCACTGGGTTATTCGGAAGAATCGGGCATTCCTTTTGAGATGGGCATGATACGGAATCATTATGTGGGACGGACTTTTATTCAGCCCACCCAGAGCATGCGGGATTTCGGTGTCCGGGTGAAACTGAATCCGGTCAGAGAACTGTTGAAAGGCAAGAATATTGTCATTATTGAGGATTCCATTATCAGGGGAACCACAGTGCGAACAAGGGTCAAATCACTGCGGGAGCTCGGGGTGAGACAGGTGCATCTCCGGGTCAGCGGGCCGCCTCATCGTTTTCCCTGCCATTACGGCATTGATTTTTCAACAAAGGGCGAACTGATCGCCTCAAGCAAATCGGTTGAGGAACTGAGAGATTTTCTGGGTCTGGACAGTCTGTATTATCTCAGTCTTGAGGGACTGCTGGAGTCAACCGGTATTGAAAATCCGGAAAACCATTTCTGCAAGGCATGTTTTGACGGGTGCTATCCGGTGGAATTTGACGAAAGGCTGTCCAAAGATTGTCTTGAAAGGCTGTAACTGGAAATTCAGGGGTTGTGGGAGGACTTATCGCAGGGGATGGAGCTTGCGGAACCACCAATAACTTAGGCAGGCTCAGTTACCGCTGTTGCGATTTCCCTTTGAAGGTGCGGGGATGTCAGAAATTTCAAACTTCAGGAAGTGCAAAATGATCGAATCACAATATATGAAAGATGATGTTCAGCGTATTCAGAAGCTTATGACACTGCCACCTCTGAGACAGTTTGAAAGCGGAAGCCTCAAACAACTGCTCAGACTCAGCAAAATGAGGGAATATGGGCATGGGGAACTGATTATCAGACAGGGAGACACTGATTCATGGATTTATTTTCTGCTGTCCGGCAGGGTGAGAGTGAAAAAAGACGAGGTGGAAATTGGCATCATTGACGATATCGGTGAGATATT
>Ga0233403_10000634_pt1 | contig 16650 bp, 10 predicted proteins | sample Na_oxic_1_MG_FD_179866 | JGI IMG/M metagenome (GOLD analysis project Ga0233403, IMG submission 179866) | Seawater microbial communities from Saanich Inlet, British Columbia, Canada - Na_oxic_1_MG | ecosystem: Environmental > Aquatic > Marine > Inlet | place: Canada: British Columbia | collected...
TGCAGTTGGAGAAGAAAACCAAATATCGGGAAGGAAAATTTACTCAGCTTGATTTATCGACAGGGCAAAAGAAAAGATTGGCTTTTGTAGCAGCTGTCTTAGAAAATAAGCCCATTTATATTTTTGATGAATTAGCGGCGAATGAAGATCCTCAATTTAGAAAGTTTTTTTATGAGGTGATACTACCAGATTTAAAACAACAGGGGAAAACCATTATTGCGGTGACGCATGATGATAAATATTTCCAGGTTGCTGATCGGATATTGAAGATGGAATGTGGGCAGTTAGTCAATTTCTGATACTTTGGCAGAAATACCCTTTTTGGGAAAAATGGTACTTCTAATTTTTTTTTGATATATATCAGATTGGTGGGTTTCGCTCTCGCTCTACCCACCCTACCTTTAAAACGGTTTATTAGCCAAAATCAAACTCAAGCCCGGTGCCTTCCAAATTCGAGTTGCACCACTGGTTGAACTTTTCTAATTGTTCATCCGAAAAATGATTTCGCCAATCACCTACAATTCCCTTGCGATAAAATGATTTACCTTCCCTCAGTAAGCCCTTGTTGCCCTCAATTGAACCGACACGGTCCCCTTTCATTGCTTTGAAAGTGCATTTTTCCGCAATTTCTTCGATGTTTTCTTGGGGAAGTTGATAACCCAAAAATTTAGCAATGACTCCAACTTGTCCTGTCAAGTCCTTCTTCAAGTCCTCGTATTTGAGGAATAAAACATTGTCATCATCTTTGTGTTCCCACCATTCTAAAACTCGATCAAAGTATGAACCACTCAGACCATTTCCCTGCATAAAAAGAGATAGAAACTCATCCCACGTCCCATTAAAATCAATGTCCTTCATGTTTCTCATAAATTTAAATTGAGAAACCGCTATGTCTCTGGGATTCCTGGCAATAATAACATACTTGACTTCATGCTCGCTACTACGTGGCACAAACTTATAGGGCAAGTGCGTGTACATGTAGCGCGGTGAAGCAATTGGTGCGAATTTTTCTGGGAGTGACTGTTCTAAAAGGGGCACTTCACCAGCACGATGCCTAAAATCGTCTTTGTTTGGAAGTACTGGTTTGGCGATATTGTTGACAATATAAGCTAACCAATGGCTGCCTGATTTGGAATAAGAAACTAAAAAAACATCTTGGGGTCGTGTTTTAAACTGGTTACCCAAATAAGCGGGGGCTGTTTCTTCAGTTAGGAGATGCAAAAGAAGCATCCCATCAAATTCTGTGTGATTGAATGGGATTTCCGCTGTTTTATTGTTGAGAACAGCTACCTTATCAGAGATAGTGATTCGTTTTGTTTCCATAATACCTCTATTTTGAGCAAAAATTAATTATTACAACTTGCTAGACTGTGTGTCCAGTTTTGTGAAAATATAAAGTGCGAATCAGAAATACTATTTTTAAAATAGTATTTCTTGCACACCATTTTCATCAATTTTAAGTATGTTCAGTATACTTTAAGCTACCCAAGTATTTAGATTAAGTTCAGCCGTAATACCAGGACCAAATCCACCCAATACCCCTCTAGCCCCAGGTTTCAAATTGGCATTTTCAAACATCCTTCTCATCACTTCAAAAACAACTACGCTGGCAATATTGCCATATTCACTCAGGCATTCTCTACTGAATTGGACCTTGTCATTGGAAATAGATAAAAACTTGACCAAATCATTTAAGATACGGGGGCCTCCAGTGTGGAAAATAAAATAGTCAAGTTCGCGCACATCAAGACCATGCCGTTCTACAAATTTGGCGATAATGGGCGATATGGGTTCCATTGTATCACGCACAGCTTTATTTAATTTGAATTGGAATCCGGTGCTTTTAACATCATAAGCAATGTAAGTTTCCGTATTAGGTATTAAATAGGAAGTGTTAGCATCAACTTGAAACCCTACCCCACCTTTACCACGCATGACACAAGCCGAAGCAGCATCTCCGAATAAAGAATCTGAAATAATGCCACCTATTGATTTATCATCCGGTTGATACAACAACGAACAAAATTCAATAGACACAATTAACACATTATGGTCCGGGTAAGCCATACAATAATCCTGAGCACGACTGATTGCGGAGCCGCCGGCTGCGCATCCCAATTGTGCGATGGGTAGTTGTTTGGTGTCTGAACGGAACCCTAACCGATTAATGATATGTGCCGTTAATGAAGGAAATGAAAAATCCGTACATGAAGTCACAATAAGGAGATCAATGTCAGAAACAGACAGTTCGGCATTTTTCAATGCATTTCTGATCACCACATCTGCAAATTCTAATGCACTTTTTTCATGAATTGCGTGACGCTTTTCAACACCTGGATGTTCTAATGCCACCTCTAATGGCTGAAGAATATGGCGCTTTTTTACTGAAGTGTGGCGGATAATACTCAATAACTTATTGAGGTTGGGATGATCAGGATGTAAACGTTTACATAGATCAAGCGTTTGTTCCTGGGTAATAATGTTTTCTGGTACCTTAACATAAGGTTTACACAATATTGGCATAATATTATATACTGTTGTTCTACTGAACGCGGTTATAAATAAAATTTTTATGTAGCCAGGTAGGGCAAACATATTCTTGTTTGCTCACCAACCTCATTAGAAAAGTTAAATTTATTCCCGGTATATAGGTAGCAATTAAATAACTATTAATTTATATTAATAGACTAAGATAACAATCTCATTAACAATAAGTAGGTACACAAAAGTTTATTAACATTTTATAGGGCATCTAAGGTGGTTTTTTTGCCCACCTTTGCTGCGGCTGGTGGGCTACTAAAAATGTTCAAATATTTATGCGTATCTACTTAGTTAACATACTGTTGGAATTTTACTTGATGTTTTAAAAAATGTCAAGTTTTTTTGCACATAAGATTTTTGAAATACCCATTTCAAGAAATTTTTTGCAAAAATTGGATTTCTAAAATACAAAACGAATAATGGGGTAGGTTCATTCAACATTCAAATAGGTTCATTCAACATTCAAATAAGAAAGGTGTTTTTGTTCTACTCGTGTTAAGGAGTCGCAGGTTTCAAAACCTTCAAATACTTTGTTGTTGGTTATCATATCCCTTGATTCGTTTTTTCTGCTGTTGTTGTATTTTTTCTAAACGTTGCAATTCCAATGGGGTTAGCTCACAATCTAGCCATTTGTAGATAGATTTGATTGTGGGTACAATCTAAATTATTTTGCGCAATTTTGATGCCAATTCGCCACGTTCTGTTGCTGGGCAATAATTCATGTGACTGATTTTAGTTTCTAAACCAAACAGAGTAATCAGTTTTTGGACCGTGATAAATGGAAAACGCCATTCAATGTGTCGCACCAACGTTTCTTCTATACTCACAATCCAGGTCATGTAATTCATTTAAGTCTTTTGCCTTATTAAGTCATTCCCAATTCATTCCCAATTACCAATTATCAAAAACTCAACTATTATACACAAAATTTTAACATTTTATAATTTGAATGCGTTAGAAATACCATTTTTTCAAAAAATGGTATTTCTGAATTGTGTTGGAAACTTTTCCAAAAAATTTTGGCATTTTTCTATATTCCAAATTCCCAATACCCAATTTTTAGTCAGAATGTAGGGTGGGCAAGGTTTTTTTATTGCCCACCTCACCAATGATGGTGGGCAATAAAACACTGGGGAGTCCAACGAAAATCCGAAAACTTGACAGTTCGGAGTATAATCCATTATTAATTTTTATTATCAAAAGGATATTTTAAATCAGACATTATAATAGACTTTATAAAGAATATATTACAGAATTAAAAAATCGTGGAAAAAACGAGTTAGGTTGTTTTGTTGCAAAACAGAAAAATAATAAAAGCATCGTTTTTATATTAGAAAATTTAGGTTCCCTGCCTCAAAACTTCGATGGGAATTTTTTAATTCCTTTATTAAATCATAAATATAGTCAAATCAGGTTACTCGCAGCAAAAAATATCGCTAAATTAACCAACTTTGATAGTACAACAATTTTATTTCAAACCTATCAAAAAGAAAAAGATACGACTGTAAAGCGTGAAATTGTTTCAGCAATTGGCAGAATTAGGGATTTCAATAATAAAAAAATATTAATTAATATTTTGCAGGATAATGATCCGAAAATCGTATGTCAAGCGATTCGTGGGTTATTATTATTTGAAAATGATAGCGAAGTCATTGAAAAACTGAAACCTTTAATCAATCACCCGAATGAAATGATCAGAACGGTGATTTACAAAGAATTTTTTGCTAAAATTAACTGTCATCAAAATAAATTACCTCATTATGAAAGTGATGATTACCTTAAAAATATTGTGGTTAATCATGACGTTTTGTCCGTTTTAAAATATGTTCCAGGTGAAAGTGTTCATCTAACTTTTACATCTCCGCCCTATTACAATGCTAGAGATTATTCAATTTATCCAAGCTATCAAAATTATTTAGAGTTTTTAGAAAAAGTCTTCAAAGAAACTCATCGGATTACAAAAGAGGGCAGATTTTTAATTGTTAATACTTCACCAATCATTATTCCGAGAGTCAGTCGTTCACATTCAAGTAAGCGTTATCCGATTCCTTATGATTTGCACCCCTATTTAGTCAAAATGGGTTGGGAATTTATAGATGACATCATTTGGTTAAAACCTGAAAGTAGCGTAAAAAATAGGATTGGTGGCTTTATGCAGCACCGTAAGCCATTGGCATATAAACCTAATTCAGTGACAGAGTATTTAATGGTTTATCGGAAACAGACGGAAAGATTATTAGATTGGAATATCCGCAGCTATCCTAAAGAAATTGTAAAAGAAAGTAAAGTCGCTAATGGCTATGAAACAACAAATGTATGGAAAATAGAGCCTTGTTTTGATAAAATTCACTCTGCTGTGTTTCCAGTTGAATTATGTAAACGAGTGATTCAATACTATTCATTCAAAGGGGATTTAATTTTTGATCCTTTCGCTGGTAGTGGAACGGTAGGAAAAACGGCTAAAAGTTTATCCCGTTTCTTTTTTCTCACAGAAAAGGAAAAAAACTACTTTGAGTATATGAAAAACAAAGCTAGAAATATTCCTTTATTTAATGAACGACAAACCAAATTCTTTACTTTAGAACAGTTTAAAGGGCTATCAACTTAACCCGCGGCACCTAATAAAATTGTCTTGTTTTAAGTTGAAAGCCGTTTAAAGAAAGCATAACCAATGATATTGATAGAACAAGTTATAGCCAGGTAGGTCGGGTTAGATTTTTTTGCGCAGCAAAAAAACGTAACCCGACATTTACCTTTTATAGCCAGGTAGGTCGGGTTAGATTTTTTTGCGCAGCAAAAAAACGTAACCCGACATTTACCTTTTTAGTTAAAACTTTCTGACAACTATAAATTCTGAGTTCTGACTGAGAGAAATATATGGATTTTTGGACTAAATGGGGCAACGTTAGACAAGCCATTGATTATCATAGTATTTTACCTGCCATTTCACAATTACCGTTGCCTTTGGGACAACGATTAGCACAAGTGAGGGGTTGGTTACATGGTTTAATGGATTATGATTGGCGTTCACAAGCAATAGGGCAATACTTTGTCCGTGAGGCAACGCAGCAAGCGATGCAGGCTTTAATGCCAACTGCTGGAAAAAAGGTACAATTACTCAATACTCGGCGCCGCTTTGTGCATAATTCCAGAGAAGAATGGGAATCTTGTCTGTTTAGAAATCAAAAAGCGATACAGTCAATTTTTGAAAAGAGTCAGGTTGAAGGACTTATGCCCTTAATACAGGCGCAAAAGGAGGGAAAAGGTATCGTCTTATTAACTTGCCATTTGGATAGTTTTTGTATGGGGATTGTATTGATGGGGATGAGTGGTTTACGTATTAATGCGGTAACGACTTCTGCCCTTGAGGATCCACTTGTTGCGCCTGTGATACAAAGGTTTTTCCAGAAAAAAATCCAGGGTATGGAAATGCACATGCAGGGCGGTAAATTGATGTATCACGAGACTAATCTAAGCTATTTTTATAGGGCTTTGTTAAGGGGAGAAGCTGTGGTTATCCAGGCTGATGTGCCCGCTGCGCCTAATGCGGACGCGATAAAAATGCCCTTTTTAGGAGCCAAGCGTCGTCTGTCGGCTGGCGCACAACGTATGGCTATCAAAACGAATAGTTTAGTTGCTGCTTATTTATGTATTCACCAGGGTGTTGGTCAATATAAAGTGATTTGCACTCCTCCCAAAACGATAGATCCCCTTTGTCCCGAACAAAGTTTAGAACCATTTTATCAATTTTTAGAAACCCATATTCGTCAATTTCCAGATCGATGGCTGGCAGCCGATTTATTCCGCCTTTATGAGAATGTCCTATGATTCCCATTTTTTTAGTGATTCATTCACCAATTGTTCCTCATTCTAGTTCTTCCCCCCTGAATTCTCATTTTCATCCTCTTAAAAAAAGGGGAGCTAGAGGGGATTTAAATCTTAGTGTTGAACAAGAATTAGCCCGTGAAATGGGCGCACCGCCCTACTCTGTACATGAAATTTCAGCCTCAATCCCTGTTCATGTTTGGGCAGAGACGTTGAATGTGACCGAAGTAGGTTTAATCTTTGACCCAGAATTTTGGTATAGTTCCCAATGTTGGAAACAATGGTTCACCGCCCTTCTGAAAGAGGGTACGAGTAACCTTATTAATGTTCCGCTGGGGAATCAGGATGTTTCGTGGCAGGCTGGACGAGATATTTCTCCTTATTTAACTTTACCAGGTCTTGAAACAGCGGCGACTTATCGGGGTAAAGAACGTTGGATGATAGGGCGCGGGCAAAATGTATCGACTTTTGATGTCGCTGTCGTTCCCCTATCGTTATTAAGAACGGTGCCTGATAATATAAAAATAGGTGATTTACCAGATTATTGGATAAAGATTAGCACTGAAGTTCGCATTTTTTGTGAAGGGTGGCTTCATGCTTTTAATGCATTGCGAGAGGCGCAAGCGCGTGAAGATCTGATTGCATTGTGTCAATGGCAGGGCTTGGTTTTAGAACTGGGTTGTGCTAATGGCTTAATGGCTAAAACTTGTAAAGAGAAAGGTTACCCTGTCACTTGGCTCGGAGTTGATATGCATACCCGTGCTTTGAAAAGTGCCTTGCCCTGGTTAGATTTAGCGATTCAGGCGGATATTGAAAACCTCCTCCCTTTTTCTGAAAAAACACGCTTTAATCGTATTGTCTGCGCCGATGTGTTAGAGCATGTTCCTTATCCTTGGAAACTGCTTTCGCGTTTGCGGCAATATATCAGTCATGACGGCTTTTTAGTTGCCTCTTTTCCCAATGTAGGGCATTGGTCAATTATTGATGATTTATTAGCAGGGCGTTGGGATGAAACACCTTCTGGGATTCTTTGTGTCAGTCATCAACGCTTTGGAACAAAAAAATCATGGCAAGGCTGGTTAGAAAAAAGTGGTTGGGAAGTTATTCTATGGGAAGAAGAAAAGGTGCCTTTGCCCTCCCACTGGGATAAATATGATTTTGGTAGCCAGGTTGTAGATTATGATAGCCTGGAAACATTTCGCTATCGTATTTTAGCGCGAAAAAAATGAGTATGAAAAATCCGATTTTTCCCAAAAATCGGATTTCTGATGACACTGATAACTGATAACTGATAACTGACAACTGACAACTGATATGTACCAAGGTATTTTTATTGACAATCAAAAAACGGATAAACGCTTTGCAAAACTGATGTCAACTAAAGGCTCCCTGCGTGTTAAGTTTCAAAAACCGACAGATTTGATGGCATTGGCTAAGAGCATTATGGCAGATAGCCCGGATTTAGTCGCATTAGATTATCGTTTGAATAAGCAAGCCTACAAGGCTGGACCCTTAGCACAACTGTTGCGTGATCAAGCACTCGACACCGTGACTAAGGATTTTCCAATTATACTGGTCCCCAGTGAAAATGATTACAAAGCCTTTTCTAATAATATCAGCACTCATTATTTATTTGATCGTTGTTTTACCAAAGAAAGCTTTAGTAATAGTTCTACTCACAGCCTAGAAATTTTATCGCTGGTGAAGGGCTATAAGCACTTGATTAAACACTGGGATAAAGCCGAACGATGGGTGACTTTTTTAGGCGTGACTCGGCAAGAAAAGATTGAAGTCGCTTATCAAGCCATTCGTGAGTTGGATAAGCTCAAAGCACCGCATCAAGTGGCTCGCGATCTATTGCGTTATGTAATAGATAGGCGCGGTCTTTTACTAGACAAATACAATGTACTGGCACAACTTGGGGTAAAGTTAGCGAGTTCTGACGTTGATAAACTGTTTGAGATTTTGCGTAGGGACAAAGTGAAGTACACGGGTGTTTTTAGTGAAGGTTGGGCGCGATGGTGGCGACATCGTTTAGGAGAATGGGGAAAAGTTTTATGTCAAGAGCATTTGGGCAATATGACCGCTAAAGAACGGGTGTCGTGTTTAAATAAAAAATTGGGGCTGAAATTATCACCCGCTAAATCACGTTGGAAAAACCGTACCGATACTCTAGTTGCTTTTGCTTGTGATTCTTGCCATCAGCCTACTGAAAACCAATATTCAGTTATCGCTTACGATCCACTCCCTTACACGTTTACACATAGTAAATACATTTGTTGGAAATGTGTGGAAACGGGGGAATATAGGGAAAAGGGTTTGGAAATTAATGAAGACGAAGAAGCCGTTGTTGAAATGATTTTAAAGGGTGATTTCAAATGAATTTGGATGACATTCCAAGCGCGAGGCTAATGGGAACAAAACTGGGTTCTTTAAGTCGTTTATTGTTTGAGGAAAAACTGATTCAATCTCGTAGTAAAGATTTTATTGACGATGTCAGTAAGAAACTCAAGGCACTTAAACAAGAAAAATCGTGGGAATATACTATCGAAGAATCAAATGCTATCAAGTTTGTTCCCATTAAAGATAAAAAGTTAGGGCAAATTGCACCTCGCATCTATATACAAGTCGCCGTCAAAGCGCCGGGGAACAACGGCATATCGCCCTTTACTCGACTCAACAGCACCCTTGAAGTGCTATCTTTAAAAGATGAGTTGCAATCTCGTTGGCATATTGATTTGGCTAATCGTAATGGCACTTTTCAAGCAGGTCCCCTTTTTCACTTACAAGGCGGTGGGCATAAACCTAAAGGAGATCGGCAAACCGAATTAAAAGTCAGCCTTCCTCGTTGGGATATTCCACCGATGGAATTGATTTTGACTTGTGAAAGAGTGCTCGCTAATTTTTATCCAAACCAGTGGAAAGAAATCCGCTATAGTTTTTCAGAAAAATAAAAGTTCTCAGACCTGACAGGTTTCCAAAACCTGTCAGGTCTTTAGACCAAAATATTTATCTGAAAAGCTATATCAAGAAAGATGGTTAGAATTAATTCATGTCGCCCAACAATTATGTTATCCCGAATATATGGAACGCATACAAAATTGCTTAGTTGGATCACGGCAATCAGTACTCAATGCTTTATGGGCAACGGAATGGGGTAGAAACGCTAACTAATATACTGAAGGTGTACAAGAAATCCGATTTTCCAAAAATCGGATTTCTGATAACAACTAACAACTAACAACTGATAACTGAAATGAAAATACGCACTAAACTCTTATCGGCGGCATTAGCAATCGGCTTAATTCCCGCTCTGATTGTTGGAAGTGTTTCTTGGTTTCAAAGCCGGAATGCCTTGAAAAATGAAGCGTTTAATCATCTTGAAAGTGTACGGGAAATCAAAAAGGCACAGATTGAAAGCTTTTTTGTTGAACGCATGGTTGATCTACAAGTATTGTTAGAAATGGTGGCTAACTTGAAGCAAAATGCGGTTCAAAAGCTTCAGTCGCTGGAGGAAAACGAAAAGGCACAAATTGTAAAATTAGAAGAAATCCTGACGCTTAAACTGCTTGGCGAACAAGAAGATTTTTTCGCTAAATATATCCGTAAGTATCATTACTATGATCTGTTTCTCATTCATCCGCAAGGGAAAATTTTTTACAGCGTCAAGCATGAAACTGACTACGGTACGAACCTCTTGCATGGTGAATATGCCGATTCACAATTGGGCGGTGTGTTCCAAAAAGTATTAAAAAGTAAAGCATTTGCTATGAGTGACTTTGCGCTGTATCCACCTAGTCATAACGAACCCGCCGCTTTTATGGCTCAACCGCTACTTAACAACGACAAAATTGAATTGATAGTGGCTTTGCAGTTAAGCGATAAAGCAATCACTCAGATCATGCAAGAGCGTACAGGCATGGGTGAAACGGGTGAAACTTATCTCGTCGGTCAAGATAAGTTGATGCGTTCCGACTCTTATATCGATCCGAGCCACCATTCGATAAAAGCCTCTTTTGCCAATCCCATTTCCGGAACGGTGGATACCGAAGCGACTCGCGCTGCTTTATCGGGAAAAACCGGTCACAAAATCATAAAAGATTATCGCGATGTATTAGTGCTTTCCGCTTATACCCCCCTTAATATAGGTGACATCAATTGGGCAGTCATTGCTGAAATTGACTTAGATGAGGCTTTTAAACCCATTATCCAGCTTCAATGGCAACTTTTTATCATCGCTCTGTTAATGGGTTGGTTGGTATTTACTTTAAGCCGTCGCTTTGCTGAATATTTGACTAAGCCCTTATTATCAGTTAATCAGCATTTAAAAATACTGGCTCAGGGCAAAATTTTTGAAGATGACATTGACTACCCAAAAGCCGATGAAATTGGTGAACTGGTTACCTCTACTCGCACTTTGAAAGAAGGCATCAAAAATACGATAGTCCAAGCTAATGCTATCGCAGCTGGGGATTATACTCAGGAGGTAAAACTCCTTTCTGAACAAGATCAACTTGGAAAAGCATTATCTGAAATGATTCAACGATTGTGGAATATTGCTGCCATTTCTGAAGCGATTGCGAGCGGTGATTATAATTACGGTCGCATAGAAGTTAAAGGTCAACGAGATCGCTTGGCTCAATCAATGAACACCATGCTTGAAAATTTGTCAGATGTGGTTTCGCAAGTCAACAAAATTTCTCATGGAGATTATACGAGTAATATTGCTCCTAAAAGTGATCAAGATATATTGGGCATTGCGCTACAAAAAATGAACCAGAGGCTGCGTGAAATGTCGGCTGAAAATGACAAGCAGAACTGGATTAAAACAGGACAGTATGAATTAAGCAAAACCATGCGGGGTGATCTAGAACTGGTCGTCTTGAGTCGAAAAGCCATTACTTTTTTGGCGAAGTATTTATCAGCACAAGTTGGCGCATTGTATCTATACAATGAAAAAAATGAAGAATTGAAACTGATTGCCACTTATGCCTTTAAAAAACGCAAAAGCCTAAACGATAGTTTCAAAATTGGCGAAGGTTTGATAGGACAAGCCGCACTTGAGCGAGAGATGATCTCAATTACTGAAATCCCAGAGGATTATACCCGAATTATTTCGGCAGTGGGCGAAGCGGTGCCACGCAATGTGGTCGTTATACCTTTTATTTACGAGGAAAAACTAGAAGGTGTGATAGAATTGGGTGCTTTCCAAGCATTTTCCGATACTGCCTTGGAATTTCTACAGATGACGATGGAAAATATTGCCATCGTGATTAATTCTAGTCAATCGCGTACTAGAATGAAAGAACTGTTGGAGGAAACGCAAACACAAGCAGAAGAGCTAACCGCTCAACAAGAAGAATTAAGACAAAGCAATGAAGAGTTAGCCGAACATACTAGCACTCTAAAAGCCAATGAGGAAAAACTCAAGATACAAAAGGAAAATTTGGAATCTGCCAATTTAGCCCTGAACAAAACACGACGAGAGTTGGAAAAGAAAGCGGTTGATTTAAAAAAATCTAGCCAATATAAGTCAGAATTTTTGGCGAATATGTCCCACGAGTTGCGGACACCATTAAATAGTATGCTGATTCTTTCTCAACAACTAGCGGAAGACGAAGAGGGCAATCTCACGGATATGCAGGTTGAATCTGCACAAATTGTCTATAATAGTGGTCAAGATTTGCTGGCATTGATCAATGAGATACTTGATCTTTCCAAAATTGAAGCAGGAAAAATGGACGTGATTATTGAAAAAATCTGGTTCTCTAGCATTTCTAGTATTCTCACAACTAACTTCAAGGCACTTGTAGATAAAAAAGGTTTAGTCTTGCTGGTTAATCTGAGTCAAGACTTACCAGAATTTATAATGTCCGATCATCAAAGATTAAATCAGATTCTCAAAAATCTGATGTCCAATGCCATTAAATTTACCAGTCAAGGCAGTATTACCATTGATTTTCATCGCCCTGATGCAAAAATCGATCTGTTTTGTAGTGGCTTGGAGCCGCAAAAATCCATTGCGATTTCTGTGATTGATACTGGAATTGGCATACCAGAAAACAAACAACCCGAAGTGTTTAAAGCCTTTCAACAAATTGATGGGGGTATTTCACGTCAATATGGTGGTACCGGTCTAGGATTATCTATATCCAGGGAACTGGCAAAGCTATTAGGGGGTGAAATTCAATTGCATAGTGTGGAAGGTGAAGGCTCGACGTTTACCCTTTATATCCCAGAAATTTTCAAGGCAAGTGAAATAAAAGATGAAGAGTCCGTTGTTCAAGCGAGCAAAGGTTTTGAAGAATCAAAACCGTCTTCAAAATTGCCTCCACCGTTGGTCTTCCAAAAAACGCCTAAATCACTTTCACTCTTTTCTCAAAAGAAGGATGATGGTACGCCTTTACCTGGCAAAAAAATACTCTTGGTTGATGATGATATGCGAAATCTCTTTGCCCTATCAGGTGTTTTACAAAAAGAGGGCATAGAAGTTTATAAAGCAGCTAATGGTAAAAAGTGCCTTGATATTTTGAATAAAACACCCACTATTAACATGGTCATTATGGATGTTATGATGCCTGTGATGGATGGTTATAAAGCGATGCAAGCTATTCGGGCTCAAAAACAATTTGCTCATTTACCTATTATTGCCCTCACTGCTAAAGCGATGAAAGAAGATCGTGAAAAGAGTATTGCATCGGGTGCCAATGATTATTTGTCTAAGCCGGTTGACATTGAACAGTTGCTTTCGCTTATACGAGTGTGGCTGTATAAATAATGGTTAATGGTTATACTCAGCACGGGCATAAACTTAACTTGTTAAATGAGTTTTTATGTAGGGGGTCGGCAACGTGTTTTTTTGCCCACCTAACCGATGATGCCGTTGCACCAAAAAGACGTTACCCACCCTACATATACTTATACGGGTGTGGTTATATAAATAATGTTTAATGGTTAATTAGCGACAGAAATCCGATTTTTCTAAAAAATCGGATTTCTAATACCCACTTTTAGCGTCTGAAAAAACAACGAAAATGATAAACACATATTCCCAACAAAATACTAAAGGTTATTCCATACGGGGTAAACTGATTCTGATGTTTCTTGCAGTATCGGTTATTCCGCTCGCTATTTTGGGTTCAGTGGCAATAAATCAACTCTATATTGCCAAAAGTGCCACTAACGAAGTGACTGAAAACTATTTGCCCAGCATTATTAACCTCAATAACGCAGAACTTGCACTCATGCACATCATCGAAGCTCAGAAAAATCATATCATTGCGCCAGATGACGATACCATGAGAGCTTTGGAAAACAAAATCAAGACTCAGCAAGAAATACTGACTAAAGCACTAGCTGGCTTTGAGAGAACACTTGACGAAGGTGAAGAAACCGAAGCTTTTGAAAAATTTCAACGTACCCTTGATAATTTTTGGCAGTTGAACAACCAAGTTATTTTGTTATCTCAAACAAATGAAGATGATAAAGCTCAAGCGTTGAGTGTTGGCAAGGCTCATGATATATTCCAAGAAACTTTCGCTCTAATGGAAATCATGCTTAAAACCAATGTGGTTGGCTCTGAAAATGCCAAGATTGCGGCAAATAATGCTGCCCATACCGGGGTTATGCTAACTTTGATTGTAAGTATCGTTGCTACGATCATTGTTATTATACTTGCTGTCTTGATAGCCAATTCCATAGCCAAACCGATATTAGTTATTACCGAAGCCGCCCGCAAATTGGCTACCGACGATGCCACCTTGACTGGAATAGACACAACTAAATTAGACAAAATTATCCTTCGTAAAGATGAGATAGGTGACATTGGACGGGCTTATGATACTTTAGCTAATTATTTTAGGGCTTTAAGTGAAGACATTGTTCAAGTCTCTCAGGAATTAGCAAAAGGCAACTTACGCACTATGCCCAAAGCCATTTATCAAGGCGACTTTGTTCAAATTAAAAATGCCCTTGAAACCACTTTATCCAATCAAAGGCAAGTCATTGAAGACATTACCCAAATTTCACAGGGATTAGCAATCGGCAATTTGCGTGTCATGCCCAGAGCAGAATATAGTGGGGATTTCGTTCAAATTAAAGAAGCGTTGGAAACCACTATATCCTACTTAGGAGAAGTGATAAGAGATATTGTGCAGGTATCACAAGGGTTAGCAGAGGGTAATAATATTACCACTAAAGCCGAATATCATGGGGATTTTAACCAAATCAAAAATGCCTTAGAACTGGCTGTCACTAAATTAGCAGATGCAACGACTAAAAACAATATCCAAGATTGGTTAAAAACAGGGCAAGCACACTTGAATGAGCAAATGAGCGGTGAACAAGAAATCGCTACAATCGCTAAAAAAATCATTTCTTTTTTAACGACTTATGTCGAGGCACAAGTTGGGTTATTTTATACGTTGGAAGCAGAAAATGGGCAACAATATCTACAAATCATCGCCAGTTACGCTTATATTGATCATGACGAATCACCGAATAAAGTCTTGCTTACTAAAGGTTTAGCCGGTCAAGCTGCCCTTGAACGAAAAATTATCTCACTAACTCAAACCCCAGAAGAGTGCTTACTAATCACTCGTTCTGGTTTAGCGGGTGCCTTACCAAAACATATACTATTACTACCATTTTTATATGAAAATGAGGTAAAAGGAGTCATTGAAATCGGTTCAGTTACCATGATGACAGATATTCAACGTAGTTTTCTGGAACAAGCAATGCCCAATATTGGGATAGCGGTGAATACTGCTGAGTCCCGTACTGAAATGCAGACATTGCTAAAACAGAGCCAGCGTCAATCCGAAGAATTGCAAAACAAGCAAACCGAACTCCAACACACAAATGAGGAGTTACAAAGCCAATCCGAAGAGTTGCAAAGCCAATCCGAAGAATTGCAAACGCAACAAGAAGAATTGCGCCAAACCAATGAAGTACTTGAAAAACGTACTGAAGACTTAGAACGGCAAAAGCTTGCCGTGCAAGAAAAGAATCAAGTACTTAACCAAACCCAAACAGAAATGGAACAAGCAAAATTGGCAATTGAAGCTAAAGCTGAAGAACTAACATTAGCGAGTAAGTACAAATCCGAATTTCTAGCTAATATGTCGCACGAATTGCGTACACCTTTGAATAGCTTGCTTATTTTAGCTCAACTGTTAGCCGATAATAAACAAGGTAACTTGACTGACGAACAAGTGAAATATGCTGAAACCGTGCAAAGTGCAGGCACTGATTTATTAAACCTTATCAACGATATTTTAGACTTATCCAAAGTTGAAGCTGGCAAAATAGAAGTGCAGTGGGAAAATATCTCATTGCATGATTTGTTGACGATGATTGAGCAGAAATTCCGCCATGTTGCCGAAGATAAAGGCTTGGCATTCCACCTCATGATTGCCGATAATATACCATCAACATTATCCACCGATGGACAACGCCTCCAACAGGTTATCAATAACATGTTATCCAATGCCTTCAAATTTACCAGTACGGGTGAAATTAAAATCATGGCGCAATGCCCGACTAATATTCCCCATTTATTGAGCGGCAATACGCTTGAACCAGGCAAAACCGTCGCCATCAGTGTGACCGATACAGGTATTGGTATTCAAAAGGAAAAACAACAAGTTATCTTTGAAGCCTTCCAACAAGCTGATGGTACTACGAGTCGTCGTTACGGTGGTACCGGGCTGGGTTTATCCATTTCTCGTCAATTAGCACGATTACTCGGTGGCGAGTTGACGTTAGAAAGTGAGAAAGGTAAAGGAACGACTTTCACCCTTTATTTACCCATTGGCGACTCTCAATCCAGAGAAAATGGTAAGCAAGAACCTCAAAACATAACCATTCCAAACATAACCATTCCAAAAAACGTAGTTACTCAAAACAGCAATCCAGTTATTCCAGAAAAAGCGGCAATTCAAAAACAACCAATGGCAGATGATAGAAATGATCTACAACCCAATGATAAATCTATTTTGATTATTGAAGATGATCAGAAATTTTCCAAAATCCTTAACGATTTAGCACACAGCGAAGGTTTTAAATGTCTTAATGCCGGAAATGGTATTAATGGATTGCAACTGGCGAAAGAATATAAACCTCAAGCTATTATACTGGATGTTGGTTTACCAGAATTAGATGGTTTTGGTGTCATGGAAAAGTTGAAAGATAACCCCGACACGCGCCATATCCCAGTGCATTTTATCTCCGGTGCGGAACTCAATATGGATGCCACAAAAATGGGGGCAATTGGCTATTTAACAA
>Ga0233403_10000635_pt1 | contig 16625 bp, 10 predicted proteins | sample Na_oxic_1_MG_FD_179866 | JGI IMG/M metagenome (GOLD analysis project Ga0233403, IMG submission 179866) | Seawater microbial communities from Saanich Inlet, British Columbia, Canada - Na_oxic_1_MG | ecosystem: Environmental > Aquatic > Marine > Inlet | place: Canada: British Columbia | collected...
TGATTATTGTTGATCTGCCTGCTTTTTATCAGGGAACCGAGGCGGGGATTCTCTGCGGGACAGCAGAGGACGTGATGATTGTGATCGAAGCGCATGGCACAAAAAAGTCTGCCACCTGTCAGATGCTTGAGGAACTGCGTTCCATGGATACTTCTGTTTTAGGCATACTTTTCAACAAATGCAGATGATGGAATGAATATGTCCTCATTTGGAAAAATATCGCAACTCCCTCCTTATTTTCTGCTGATGTTCAAATATAATTATCAGATTTTTAAGATATAATAATGCAGAATGGAAATTATCGGTTTTTTTCTTGACATATTGCATGTTTTTATATAAATGAATGACCATTCATTAAATGTTTTTTTCATAAAAAACTGGGAGACTGTCCTGATGACGGATATCACAGAAATAAGGTTGCTTTCACACAGGGAATTATAAAGTTTCCATCTTCCGCTGTCATTGCGGAAATAACAGATGGCCAAATTTTTTATTGTCGAATTTTGCAAAAAAATTATTTTTTACCAAAGGAGGATTTTTAACATTGAAAGTCAGACACATTTTTCTTTTGATCGGGCTGTTTGCCATCCTGATCGGCGGCTGTGATTCCTCAGCCGACCGTGAGGTGGAGGCAGACATACCGATGGCCGTGGAAACCGGCAAGGCCGCCCAGGTTTATGTCAGCAATGCCACGATCATTGCCGACAAAATCGGAAGCGAAGGCGTGGGCAATTTTGACCTTGACCTTACCGAAGTTCACACTTTCACTGACAACGAGGGAAATTTCTCTCTGGATATCCCGGAAACCTACACACTTGATGATTATCTGCTGTACTCAAAGGGCGGCACAGTCAGGGATTCTCAGGGAAATCTCATTCCCGCATTTCCCATGCTGGCTCCCAAAGGTGCGAGAAATATCACACCCGTGACCACGCTGGCTGTTCTGAGTCCCGCTCTGAAAGCCAAGATCGGTGAGGATTATGACGCTGACATTGCCAGCCCCGAAGGCGTGAGATGGGAAATCATGCAGTTGGCAAAATCAGCGGAAACCGTGCTGGGGGTTTTGGCAAACAAAAACGCACCTGTTGTAACGAAAATCGCAGCTCAGTTTGCGGTGCTTAAAAAACTTGCGGCAGCTTATGCCAATCCGGAAGTGGATGTGACGGATGATGTGCAAATCGCAAAGGCAACAGATGATGCGGTTTACATTGCCCTCACCGATTATACTGTTGTCAGTGATGCGGACATGCTGAGAAATGCGGACGGCATCACCTCAGCGGTCGTCACGGGCGTGGAAACCGTGCTGAACGCCATTCCCAACGAAGGCGTGATCGCAGAGGCGGACATTCTCCCGGGTGCAGAGCAGGCCCTTGGCGTGGCTGTCTCCATGCTGGGCAATTACAACATGCTCGCGTTTGATCCGACAACATCCGTGATTCCCTTTCCCAATGACCTCACATGGGCAGCCCTTCCGGAACCGAGAACCGGGCTGGTAACAATTGATCCTGCCACTGCATCGAGTGACGCGAGCGCGGCCCTTTACATGGCTGTCAACTCGCTGGAACTCAGAGGATTCAGCCCCAACGCGCCCATTGCCATTCCGCTTATGAAAAATGTTCCCCTTGATCCTGAGAGCTTGCAGGAAAACGTCCGAATTGTGAATCTCAGAAATCTGGTGGGAACTCTTTATGTAGCGATGGGACTCGGGGCAAACCCCCTTGAGGCCAGTGCCGAAAGCGTGATGGCCGCGCTGTCCCAGTTGGATGAAAATGCCTGGGCCGGTGTGCAGGCCGGGTTGGAGCCGTATCTGGACAATATCTACGAGGCAGATATAAAAGCGGTTCAGGATGAAAATTATATCAAGGTGTTCCCCCTGAAATCCCTTGATGCGGACTGTCCCTATCTTGTTGTCATTCTGGACAACATCTATGACACAAACGGCTTTCTGCTGAGAGAGCCGACCTATTACAAGTTTCTGAAATCCGAAAATGAACTGACCGCCGGAGCCTCCGCCGCGCTCGAACCGATCCGAAAGAGCTACGAGCCTGTTTACAATTACTATCTCAGAACATTGGGCATTGGCAAAGATGACACGCTTGAAATTTTCACTTTTGCCACCGCTGACAAAACCCTGACTCTCGCTGATTTTGCACAGATCGGGGCCTATCTCGCGGGTGCGGGTGATATGAGCGGCATCACCGGCATGGATTACTCGGACATCACCGGCGAATACACCGCTATTGACGCAGGCACGGATCAGCTTCTCGCACTCATGGAAAGCGGGACTCTGCCGGTTCCCTTTGTGAATCCCGACAGCACCTTCATGTCATTTGACATCGCCACCCTTCAGACCACGCCGCCCGACATGCTCAGGGTTCCCTATGTTGTCTACAACAAGGAAACTTACAGTGACACGGTTGTGATCTTCCAGCATGGTCTCGGAAGGGTGAAAACCGATGCCGCCGGCCTGCCGGATATGGGCCTGCCGGTTCTTTCAATGGATTTTCCCCTGCACGGAGACAGGGCCGCGGGCGACAACGACGGCGCTGGTTATTTCACAGGAGACATAGCCAGGTCCCGGGTGAACATCTATCAGTCCCTGTTTGACATGACCATGATGCTGAAAAATCTGAGAAGCGGAAAATTCGACATCAACGCGGATGGCGAGGCCGACACGCCTGAAAATGTGTACTTCGTCGGCATATCACTGGGTTCCATTGTGGGTTCAATGTTTTCATCCTTCAACAGCGAAATGCTGGACAAAATTGTCCTGAATGTGGGTGGCGGAGGATTTGCCGCCTTGCTCGACGGCGCTACGAACGCGGAAATAGCGAATGTGTCGGCAAGCATGGGGCTGGAGAGAAACACCACGCCGTATTTTGTCAGCCTCGGAATGATGCAGACCCTGTTTGATCCCGCGGATCCCACGAATCTGGTGAGGTCGGATTTCAAGGACAAGGTGATTATCCAGACCGCGCACAAAGACACTTTTGTTCCCAATATGTGCAACGAAATACAGGCAAATGCAATCGGCCATCCGGAGAGCGTGAATCTGCCAACATTTGATGCGGCTGCCTCTCCCTACCCGGGATGGTATCATTTCGGCGGACAGCCGGACAAGGCAGACAACTGGATAAAGCACGGTTTCCTCATGGATCCGAGTCTCGGAGGCTATCCTGAAATTCCGGAGGGTGTTTTGGATCCGATATATCTCGAAGATGCAAACCAACTTGCACGCGAGCAGATTGTCAATTTTTTTAAATAGCGATAATAGCGATTTGCGGGTGGGTTGTGGTGAGTTGTTCGTGGCCAGTTATTTTTTGCCGGTCGTTCGCGGACTGCGACTCACAGCAAACAACCCGCAACATCATAAAATCAAGGAGAAACAGATGAAAAAACTGCTTCTGGCACTGATCATTTTGCTTGCAGGTGTGTCCTTTGCCTACGGCGGCTGTGTGGACACCTTTGGCATCGGCTCAAAGGCCACCGCACTCGGCGGTGCATATTCTGCCTATGCGGACGACCCTTATGCCGTGTATTACAATCCCGCGGGGCTAACCCAACTTGATCGGCAGATCATGTCTTTCGGCATACACATGATAGACCCGAACATAGAGGTGGAGAATTATCAGGTATCCAACACAAACGATCCCCTGATCAGAGATCCCAAAAATTTTTCGGACGAGTCTCGGAATCTGTATGCTCCCCATCTCGGATACGCGGCGCCGATTTCCGATAAATTTGCCCTGGGCATTGCCGCCTACGCGCCCTGGGGTCTTGAGGTCAAATGGGATGGCGATCCCGAGGAGAATCCGGCTGCATACAATTACTACCACTCCTATTATGTCAGAGAGGTCGTAACGCCCACCTTTGCCTACAAAGTGAGCGACAAACTGTCCTTCGGTTTCGGCGTGTCTCTGGGCAAATCCAAAGCCGGCGAGGAAAGAAAGGGATATCTCACCCCGGACATGGGCGGAGATCCGGTGTCGGCCCAGAAGATCAGCAGAACTCAGGCAAACAATGTGGCCGAGGGCATCGCCAACGTGGAGGCTGGCAATCAGGCGAGCGGCGGGCTTGTCGCACCCATCACCACAACCACCGCGGCATATCAGTTCCTCGAAGCCTATTCGCCGGGAAGCACAGCGGAAATCGCAACATTCAAAGGACTTTCCCAGCAGGGACTGGAAACCCCCGAACAGGTCGGCGCATACGCGGCCTCGTCACTCAGAGGGGTTCCGGCTGTGGATCACGGCTCCCATGTTGATCTCGAACTTGATGACAATTTCAACTATTCCTTCAATTTCGGTGTCATGTACAGACCCTTGGACACCGTCACTTTGGGCCTCACCTACAGAAGCAGAACCAGCACGGAGTTTGAGGGGGAGGTGAAAAAAACCAGAACAGAGCTTGACGAAAACGGCATTGAGCGGAAAATCGAAGAAATCTCCGATGCCACACTGGAATATGATCATCCCGAGCAGATACAGCTTGGTGTGCGCTATGTTCCCAAGTCAAACAGAGACCTTTCTTTTGAGATAGATCTGGTTTGGACCCGCTGGAGCATCAATGACGTGCAGAATCTGTATATGGATCCGGGCCTCAATGTCTATCTCATATCAGATACGGAACCCTATGCTCTCCGCACAGAGTCTCTTCACCGGAGAGACTGGGAAGACACCAAGCAGGTTCGGGTGGGTGTGGAATGGAAAGCCACGGATATTGTAACGCTCAGAGCCGGTTATTTTTACGATCCCTCACCCATTCCGGATGACACACTGGAACTGATGTGGCCTGACGCTGATAAAAAAACCTACTCCCTCGGGTGCGGCCTGAATTTTGGGAAGTTCAGTGTTGACAGCGTGTTTCAGTATGCTGACATTGAAAAAGCCAGATATATCAACGGTGAGAGCGAAAATTTCAATGAAAGCTATACCGGAACCGGCATCCACAAAGAGGTCAGTGCTTCCGCTGATGGCAACATGTGGGGGCTCGGCATGACCTTTAATTACAAGTTCTGATATTTTCCGCCATTCTGAAGTTTTAAGGGACTGAGAAAGAACGGGTGTGTCCCACCTTTCACACAAAATGACGATTCTCAGTCCCGGAGGGACTTCTGAGAACAGCCCGGCTCAGATCAGATCAGATTCACAGACACAGTTTTCCAGTCCAGGAGGGACGGCTGAGGCGGACGGTGCGGCCAGTCTCAGTCGTCCCTCCGGGACTGAGAACATCAGGGTGTGTCACAAACCCCGGCAATGAATTGCCGGGCTATTCTCAGAAGTCCCTACGGGACTGAGAACATCAGGGTGTGTCACAAATCCCGGCAATGAATTGCCGGGCTATTCTCAGAAGTCCCTACGGGACTGAGAACATCAGGGTGTGTCAAACCCCGGCAATGAATTGCCGGGCTATTCTCAGTTGTCTGTTTTCAGACAATTTGCAAAATTGTTCCACATGCAAAATTGGGTACGAAATATGGGAACAGAGCCGTATCCGACAAATCAATTCAGGATGTCACATGGCTTATCCCCAAAACCGGAACACAATCTACGAATTATTCTGCTCAAAAACACAGCGCATTTTCTTTGATGCTATCATTGTTTCATAGGGATATCCGTAGGCGTTGTTGATATAAGTCGTATGGTCTTTTGAAATCCGCCTGTTCACATGGCTGTGACCGTATATGTGAATATGCGAGCCCAGCCTGCGAATCTGAGCTTCCAGCCGTTCACTTCCCAATACAGGATATATCATCCGTTTCTTAGCCGGAATGTAAATCGGCATAAGGTCAATTCTCGGCAAAAAATGGGAAAATGAAATAATTGTCTGATTTTTGACCGTGAGACACGCCTCATTCATTGAAGTGAAATGATGTGTGATTTTATCTTCATCAAACCCCCCGGGCCATTTGCAGACAAAATAATCCCGCCACATGGAGGACAGTTTATTCGAAGGCAGGCCAAATGAGTAATCATACCAGCCAAATAAGGGAATAACAGATAAGGGGCCGGAATGAAACGGCTCCATGCGGATGCCTGTGTTATTGGCCAGTGTTTTTATGCGGTGAAATTTTCCCAGAGAGTCTGTTTTATCATGTCTGACCCACAGATCATGGTTTCCCGGGACATACAATACTTCCGAAAAACATTGTTTCAAAAGCTCAAATGCCCTTGCAAGCAGGGAAATTTTGTCACTTATGTCTCCTGCCAGAACAAGAATATCGTTTTTGAATCTGCTTTGAGACAGAGAATAAAGCCACTGCCTGTTTTCTTCAAAATCAATATGAACATCCGAAATCGCAAAAATTCTCATGTTGCCGTTCCTTATCGAAATCTGAGTTTTTTTCAGATATGCCGAAATTTTCCAAAAATTTCAGCAGTTTTTTTTTGGGGGAGAGAATAACACCCCAAGCCCGCAATTTCAAGGGAAAATTCTCAATCTGCCAAATTTTATATAATTTTGCAAACTGTCTCTGTTTTGTGTATCCTTAAAAAATAAAAATTGTCAGACAGCGGATCAGAGGGTGAAACGGATTTTTCTGGTATCTGTTCAATCCTGAAATCCGCTGTCCATATGTGAGAGCGCAAATCCGCGGGGAGAAACAAATTGCAAATTTGTTTTACAGGTTCCGGGTTTCGGATTTGGCAATGATCTGGACCGTTGCCGGCCTGAAAGCCAATTCTGATAAGTTATTGTTTTTCCAATGTAAGCAGAAATCATGGCAAACCAATAATGCGATTGCCCTGATGAACCCGTTGACTCAGAAGCCCAGTTGATGTAAATAATAAGAACTTATTAACCCAAAAAAGGAGGAATTATGATGAAACAGTTCGTAAACAAAATTCGGTTCACAGTTCTGTCGGCTATGGTCGTATTGCTTGTGATGCCTGCAATATCTTCGGCTTCAGCGGAGACACTGAGGATATTGGAATGGGGGGCTTACCTGCCCGATGACCATCAGCAGAAGTTTATCAAGTTGGTAAAGGAAAAATATGACGTTGATCTGAAACTGGACATCATGACTGTCAAAGATAATGATGATTTTTTTTCTGCCCTGCGCTATAGCAAAGCTGATATTGTCTTACCCTCTCACAGCGTACCCAAGAATGAGCGCTACCAGTTGATCAGGCGCAAACTGCTTCTGTCGCTGAATCTGGACAACATTCCCAATTATAAAAATGTCATTCCCGCTCTGCAAAGACTCGACTTCTGTACCCAGGCGGGGAAGGTTTACGGGGTTCCTGCAGCTCGCGGCCCTTATGGTCTGGTCTTCAACACGGCACTTGTGACAAAAGCACCCGACAGTTGGAATATCCTCTGGGAGCCAAAGTACAGGGGCAAATATACCATCGGGAACCTGTATCAGCATAACGTCAATATCACCGCATTGGCCATGGGAATAGCTCGGGATGATATTTCAAACTATGTGAAGGTCAATACGCCGGAATTTATGGAAAAGCTCACATATCTCGCGGTTAATGCCCGCTCTTTATGGGAAGGTATAGACAGGCCGGAAGACCTGAGGAGCCTGGCTCTGGCAACGTCATGGGGCACCAGCATCTCAGGGCTGAAGGAAATGGGTGAGATTTGGAAGTTCGCCAAACCGAAAGAAGGCACTACTGCCTGGCTTGACAGTTTCATGATCAGCCATACACTTGAGGACAAGCCGGAGCTGAGACGGATTGCCGAGGAATTGCTCAACTATGTCCTGAGTGATGATTACCAGATGTATGTAGTCCGAGGAATAGGCTGTACACCGGTCACCACGACGGTCAGGGACAGACTGATGCCCGAAGAAATTGAGCGATTCCACCTTGACGATCCGACCCATTTTGAAAAAAACCGCATCCTTTGGAAATCGCTGGGAAAGCAGGATCGGAAAGGGCTTAACAGGCTCTGGGACAAAGCATTGAAACAGCGGAAGTGATTTACCGGGAATTCGGATTTTTTCAAAATCCGGTTTCCATTACCCCAAAAACCTGACACAAAAGGAGGAATTATGATGAAACAGTTCGTAAACAAAGTTCGGTTCACGGTTTTGTCGGCTATGGTCGTATTGTTTATGATGCCCGCAATATCTTCGGCTTCCATGGTAAAAACTTAACACAAAAGGAGGAATTATGATGAAACAGTTCGTAAAGAAAGTTCAGTTCACTGTTCTGTCGGCTATGGTCGTATTGCTTATGATGCCTGCAATGGCTTCGGCTTCTTCGGAAACACTGAGGATGCTGGTATGGGAAGGTTACGCGCCCGAAAAACATCAGCAGAAATTCATCAGACTGGTAAAGGATAAATATGATGTTGACTTGAAAATAGAGGTTACGCTCGTTACCGGAGACGATGATTTCTTCCCCGCACTGAGAGATCGCAAGGTTGATATAATATCACCTGTTCACTCCCTGATCAGGGACAAACGTTTCCAGTTTATCAAACACAGACTAGTTCTGCCGCTGAATCTGGATAATATCCCCAATTACAAAAATATTATTTCCGGACTACAGACTACTGATTATTGCACCAGGAAGGGAGAGGTTTACGCTGTCCCTATTTCTCGTGGTCCCTATGGTCTGGCCTACAATACAGATACTGTAAAAGAAGTGCCTGTCAGTTGGAATGCTTTATGGGATCCGAAATTCAAAAATAAATACACCATCGGAAAAGAGACTTATGTGGAAAACATAAATCTCACAGCGCTGGCTATGGGGTTTGATCCGAAAGACATCAGTTCCTACAGGAAACTGAACACCCCCGAGTTTCAGAAAAAACTGGCTCAGCTCGTTGTCAATGCTAACTCGTTGTGGGAAGGCGTTGATAAGGCAACTGATTTGGACGGGATGTCTATGGGCGCGGTATGGGGCACATCTCTTGCCGGACTGAAGAAGATGGGTAAGATATGGAAGTGGGCAGAGCCGAAAGAAGGTACTCCTGCCTGGTGCGACAATCTCCTGATCGGTTATTCGCTCGAAGGCAGGCCGAAGCTGAAGCGGATTGCAGAAGAATGGCTCAATTACGCCCTGAGCGATGATTTTCAGATGTACCTGACACGGGAAATTATGTGGCCTGCGGTCAGTACAGCGATCAGGGATAAACTGACGGATGAGGAGATCAGACACCTTCACTTTGACGATCCGACATACTTTGAAAAAAATCGTCATCTGCTGGCAACGATAAGGAAGTTTGACAGGGAAGGGCTCAAAAGGCTTTGGAGAAAAGCGTTGAAGGAACGAAAGTAAACTCGGCTCGGATTGGCGAATCCGAGCCGGCGGGTATTTGTCCATTATGGGAGATATGATATGAAACTGAAAAGCCTTCAAATGAAAATCACCTTGTCAGCAGGGATTTGCCTGCTGATCACAGCGGCAATTATTATCGCCTACTCCGCAACAGCCATGAAACATCGGGCGGAAACTGCCCGGGAAGAAGCCATCAAAGACGCACAGCAATATGCCGGTGCCATAGCAAAACAACACGCGAACCATATCAAAACAGAACTGAACGTGGCCATTGAAGCGGTGCGTATAATCGCCAGAGTCCTTTCAGGCATTAAAGACGAAGATGCAGAACTTGAACTCAGCCGGGATGAAGTCAACGGTATCCTGAAGACCGTTCTGATTCAGAACCCCCGGTTTGTCGGTGTCTATACCTGCTGGGAGCCAGACTCGTTTGACGGCATGGATCGGGGATTCAAAAACGAGGAAGGGCACGACGAAACCGGTCGTTTCATTCCCTACTGGAGCCGGGGCGAGGATGGCAATATTAAGGTGGAACCCTCGGTGGATTATGAAAAAGAAGGGACTTACGGTAATTATTATCTGATACCCAAAAAAACGAAAAAGGAATGCATTGTTGATCCGTATCTCTTTCCCATTCAGGGGAACCCCATACTGATCACCTCCCTGACCGTGCCGATCATTGCTGATGACACATTCTATGGCATTGCCGGTATTGATATACGCGTGGATACCTTGCAGAAAACAGTTGATGACGTGGAAAAGCTTTATGATGGAGCCGGGCAGATTCTCCTGATCAGTCATAATGGGATCCTGGCCGCAGTCACAGGCAGACCGGAACTGAGGGGAAAGCCAATGATGAAAAATTATAATAATGAAAATGTTGAAGAATATTTGAACTATGTTAAAGATGGCAAGGAAATTATTAAACTGGAGAAAGATCATCTGGAAATCTTCACCCCTCTGAAAATAGGCAGGACAACGACACCCTGGTCTGTCAGAATCATCATACCCATAGAAAAGATCACCGCTGCCGCAGATGAACAGATGCGCCAGGCAACTCACAATTTACTTAGAATGATCAAAATCAGCATTCTCTGCGTTGTTATCGCTATGGTTTTCCTGTGGTTTGTTGCCCGAAGCATTGCCACGCCGATCAGAATGATCATCAGAGCATTAAGCGATATCACCGCTCAGGTGGCATCTGCCTCCGAACAGGTGTCATCCGCAAGTCAGCAGGTCTCAGAAGGTTCTTCAGAACAGGCTGCCTCGGTTGAGGAAACCTCTGCCTCATTGGAAGAAATGTCTTCCATGACCAGACAAAACGCGGACAATGCAGATCAGACCAATATTCTCATGCTGGAAACCACTCAGGTTGTCAGAGAGGCCAATGAGTCTATGACCGAACTGACCGAATCTATGAATGACATTTTTGAAGCAGGCAGAGAAACTTCCAAAATTATTAAGACAATTGACGAGATAGCCTTCCGGACCAATCTTCTGGCCATCAACGCGGCAATTGAGGCTGCCCATGCAGGTGAGGCGGGGGCAGGGTTTGCCGTGGTGGCTGACGAAGTGAGAAACCTTGCCATTCGTTCAGCAGGTGCGGCAAAAAATACGGCAGATATCATTGAAACTGCTGTCAGCCGGGTCAGGGATGGCAATGATATTGTAACCAGAACCGATGAAATTTTTGCCCAGATCGCCCGGATCACACAGAGAGTAAAAAAACTGACAGAAGAAATTTCCACAGCTTCTCAGGAACAGTCCCGGGGGACTGCTCAGGTGAACAATGCTGTAAACGAGATGGACAAAGTGACTCAGAGGAATGCGGCCAATGCAGAGGAATCTGCTTCAACCTCCGAAGAGCTCAGGGAACAGGCCGAACAAATGAAAACACTTGTTGAAAGCTTGGCAGCGGTTATTGGTGGGAATCAATAAACGGAAGTTCCGGGGATATCATACCCGCCTTCAGACAGTTGACAGATTTCCGAAGAAAACTGCTGATTATAATCAGGGTTACTCGAACCCCTCCTCCGCCGAATTCAGCAATCCGACGGGAGAGTGGAAAATTTTATAATTTCCAATACAAGGACAACAACCTGACAGGCACATGAAAATGAAAGATCATCCACGCACAAGAACGCTGTTTATCCTGAACAAGCTGGATAAGGAGCGAAAAACACTGGACAACATATTGGAGAACACACCTGAAGATGCCTCTTTTTCAAGAAGAGATCAGGCGCTGACTCATGCGCTGACTTATGGCGTTCTGAGATGGCGGAGCAGACTTGACCTGATTATCGGGCATTTCTCCAAAACACCTCTGAATAAAATGGATTCACGAATTCTGAATGTTCTTAGAATCGGAGTTTTCCAGATGCTTTATCTGGACAAGATACCTGTCTCAGCCGCGGTGAACACTTCTGTTGAAATGGCGAAATCCTTTTCATCGCCCTGGGTGGTGCGCTTTGTGAACGGCCTTTTACGAAATATCGCACGAAAATATGAAAGCGTCCCTTTTCCGGATATGGGGAAAGACCCGATATCCGCACTTGCAGCGGAGAAATCCTTTCCCAAATGGCTTGTCAGAAGATGGCTGAGGCGTTTCGGGACCGAGGAGACTGCAAGGCTCTGCGATGCGGTGAACAGCATTCCTCCGATTACGATACGCACCAACACGATTAAAACAACCCGTGAAGAACTGATGATATCCCTTGAGGCTGAGGTCGGAGAAATTGACCCCACACCTCATGCACGGGATGGCATTTCTTTTTCTCATCCGAAAATGCCTGTGGCGGAAATGAAAACCTTTCAGAAAGGATGGTTTCAGGTTCAGGATGAGGCGGCACAGCTCGTCTCACAGTTTCTGAACCCCCAGCCGGGCGAAAATATTTTGGACGCCTGCGCCGGCTTTGGCGGAAAAACCGGACATATTGCACAACTGATGAAAAATCAGGGGCGTATTGTGGCCATGGACAAAGATGGGGGGAAACTTCTGAGACTGAAATCCGAAACGGAGCGGCTCGGAATTTCCATTGTCCGAACCTGTGTGCATGATCTTCAACTGCCTTATGAGAAAGAATCGGATTTTGCAGGTTTTGATCGCATACTTTTAGATGCCCCGTGTTCGGGACTCGGTGTTTTACGCAGAAACCCGGATGCGAAATGGTCTGTTTCAGAAAAGAATCTGGACCGCTGCAAGAAACGGCAGTCAGTGTTTCTGAATCATCTCGCCCCGCTTCTCAGCCCTCGGGGAGTTCTCGTGTATGCCGTATGCAGCACGGAGACGGAGGAAAACGAGGCAGTTACAGAGGCTTTTCTGGAAGCCGGAGATTTGAGATTTGAAATTCGGAATTCGGAATCTTCTTATCTGAGAACCTTTCCGCATCGTGATCATATGGACGGTTTTTTTGCAGTCCGATTTCGGCGTATACGCTGATCACTCTCCTCTCACTGCAAGGATTTGGCATAAGGGAGGTTCCAGAAAGGGGGATACCCGGGCCTGACAGTCACCATTTTTACAATTCAATAATTCCAAAGAGTCTTGCCCATCCTGACTGCCGATGCAGAAGAATCAACCCGGATATCAGGCGGAATGAGCACTCAGGCAAATCAGATGAAAGGGATTGAACAACTGATTCCGCGGCCTCTGCGTTTAAGAAATCAGAAAACTGACTCTTCCCTATTTTTGGTCACACTCAAATTGAATCATAAACGGAGAATTGCATGATGACTCTGAAAACTGTTTTCACACGGAAACTGCCAGTCTCTCATCAGACTGAAAGTTTTACAAAATTTATGCCTCTCAGTTATGAACTGGTCACAGAAATAAGAAGTGCGGTAAAAGAAATTTTTAATGCCATAGGCGGAAAAAACCTTATCAAGTCAAGCGGCGATGTTTATATCAAACCTAATGGCATTGATGCCAAGCCATATTGTCACACACGACCCGAGGTGGTAAGGGCTGTCATTGAGTATTGGTTTGATGCGGGCGCAAAGAATGTGTATCTCATGGAAAATTCGACGCAGGGCAATTACACACGCATCGTATTTGAAAGCAATAACTATAAAAAAATCTGCCGGGAGACCGGAGCCATTCCCATTTATCTTGATGAGGACAAGACAGAAAAATTCAAATTCATGTGTGGAAAATCATCTGACAGAGATGACGGCTATGATCTGGCAAGTTTTGAAATGCCGGTAACAGTTGTCAGAAAGCTGATTCACAGGGGGCATGAGAACCTCCATGTCAGCTTGCCGAAACTGAAGACCCACTCCATGTCCGGGGTTACTCTGGGAATTAAAAATCAGTGGGGATTTCTTGCACATGCAAGCAGAGGAATGGATCACAATCACAATCTTCATCGCAAACTGGCTGATGTCCTTTCCCATATCAGGCCTGACGTAACCCTCATTGAAGGTGTCGAAGGGACCATTTATGGCCATTACCCGGCCCTCGCGTTGGCAGATGAGTGCGTCAGACCCTTTCGCGTGCTTATCGGCAGCAGAAACGTGGTTGCCGCTGATCTTGTGGGAGCCAAGATATTCGGTCTTGAAAAGGAAGATGTCCCGCATTTGGAGATGGCCGTCACCCGGGGGTTCGGCGGAGATGTGAGATGTCTTCAGGATATTGATATGGCAGGTGACATAACCGCCCCTGATTCAATTGATCTTATCGGAGATATGCCAAAACTCGGAGCATACCCGACAGATATGTATGATTCTTTTCCGGACGATGTTAAAATTATCAGGGGGAAGAAGCGGGCCTGCCTGGAAGGGTGCGTCAACAATCCGCTGACGCTGCTGCAGATTTTGCACAACGACTATGATGGCAAAGGCGGTTGGACTCTTCTGATAGGCAAGGGTTTTGATAAGCAGGAAATTCTCAGTCTGAAAGGCAAGGTGCTCATTGCGGGACACTGTGCTGTTGAAGAGGTCTCTCCGCTCCTGATCAGAAAGCTGAAAAGAAAAAATGTGTATCTCAGCGGAGAATGCAATGATCTCTGCTCGACAGCGGAGGCAATGTTTCATCTCATGAAGGTCAACCCGATGATTCTTGTCCCCTTGAATCCTGCAGTGGCATTGCGTGCCTTGATAATGGCCAAATTAAAGGGCTCCGAATCAAGAGTGCCCTGTCTTTTGTCACATATACTGAAAAAAGTGTAGAATACCTGAACGATGAAGTTAAAAAGGAAATCACCGCCACTTTCATAAGAAAAATATCCTGATTCCCAATTCTCATCTCCCTTTTGAAGAGGGTGCGGGGGATGCGAAAAACCGCTTCGCTCAATTTTCGCACTCCGGATTTTCCGCTTCCCTTTGAAGAGGGTGGAGGGATGTTTCGAATTTTCACTCTTCGACAGGCTCAGATGCCGCTACCCTGAAAGCCCATCACAAGGGAGAATTTTCCGATCTGCTGAAAACAGAAGATTCTGTAATTCGGACAGTGTTTTTGATTCAAGACAGACATCGAAAATATCTTCAATATGCTTTTTGGCGGTCTCACATATTTGTTTCAGGGATACTTCCCGGGAGAGTTCTCTCTCAATGCTCGTCATTCCCACACCCCGGAGGCCACAGGGATTTATCCATTCAAAGGGGGTGAGGGAAAGATTCACATTCAGTGCGAAGCCGTGAAAAGTGATGCCTCGGCGCACGGCAATGCCAATACTTCCCAGCTTGTTATTCTGCACCCATATCCCGTGATTCAGCGAATTCCTTTCCGCATTTACGCCGAAATCCGCAACCGTGCGAATCATCATCTCTTCGAGATTTTCCACATATTCGGAGACACTCAGTTTTGCCGCGTGCAGATTCACGATGGGATAGCCCACAAGCTGCCCCGGAGCGTGAAAAGTGATGTTGCCGCCCCTTTCGATACAGATGACCTGAATATCTGACTTTTCCAGAAAATCCCGAGACACTGTCAGGTTTTCGATGCCTCCCCGGCGTCCCAGCGTGAATACCGGCGGATGCTCCAAAAGCAACAGCACATCCGCCGGCAGTTTTCCAGCTTTCCGGGCTTTGACAATCTCCAGTTGCAAACTCCATGCTTTTTGGTAGTCAGTCAGCCCTGCTTCTATGCAAATCCACTTCTTGCTTGGCATTTTTTTTATTACGATGTTATGCAATCAAGGCGGTTTTCAGACAACAATGGTGGGTTACGGCTCGGTGTCCTCGCCTAACCCACCCTGCTGCTTCCCATTTCTCACCCGGCCAGACAGGGATGACGTGCCGCGGCTGTTTCATCCAGTCGTCTCAGTTTGGGAGTTTGCGGTGCCTGCCTCAGCAGTTCCGGGTCGTTTCTGGCCTCTTCCGCAACGGCCTTCATCACCTCGATGAAAAGATCAATATTTTCCTTTGACTCGGTTTCGGTGGGTTCCACCATGATTGCACCGTGAACCACCAGCGGAAAATAGATGGTGGGCGGATGAAAACCGTAATCCATCAGCCGTTTGGCTATGTCCAGTGTGCTTACTTTGTACGGAGACTGATTCTTGTCGGTAAACACGCATTCATGCATACAGGGACTATCATAGGCCAAATCCAGTACGCCCTTCAGCTTCTCCTTGATGTAATTGGCATTCAGCACCGCAAGCTGACTGACCTTTTTCAGATCCGGACCCATGCTCAGAATATAGCTGTAAGCCTTTATCAGAACTCCGAAATTTCCGTAAAATGCGTGGAGTTTGCCCACGGATTGGGGAAAGTCCTCTGAAAGTTCATATTTCCCATTTTTTTCAACAACACGGGGAACAGGGAGAAAAGGCTCCAGACGCTTTGACACACAGACCGGACCTGATCCCGGGCCGCCGCCGCCGTGGGGCGTGGAAAAGGTTTTGTGAAGATTCAGATGCAGCACATCAACGCCGATGTCTTTCATATTCACAATACCCATGACCGCATTCATGTTCGCACCGTCACAGTAAACCAGCCCATCCTTTGAATGAACAATTTCCGTGACTTGTCTGATATTCTCCTCAAACAGCCCCAGCGTGTTGGGATTCGTCACCATGATTCCCGCTGTGTCCTCGTCCATGAGTTCGGCAATGCTTTCCGAGGAAAGGACACCGTTTTTGTCGGATTTCACAGGCACGGATTTGAATCCGCAGAGCGACGCGCTGGCCGGATTCGTTCCGTGTGCGGTATCAGGAATGAGAATCTTTGAACGGGGTTTTCCTTTGTTCTTATGATAGGCGTAAAAAATGAGCATCCCGGCAAGCTCCCCGTGCGCACCGGCAGCAGGCTGAAGGGAAACCGCATCCAGTCCCGTGACCTCGGCGAGCAGGCGCTCCAGTTCGAAAAGCATTTTCAGAGTTCCCTGGGACAAATCCGCGGGGAGCAGCGGATGCGCCTGGGCGAGGCCGGGGAGTCCCACCTGTCTTTCATTTG
>Ga0233403_10000636_pt1 | contig 16612 bp, 11 predicted proteins | sample Na_oxic_1_MG_FD_179866 | JGI IMG/M metagenome (GOLD analysis project Ga0233403, IMG submission 179866) | Seawater microbial communities from Saanich Inlet, British Columbia, Canada - Na_oxic_1_MG | ecosystem: Environmental > Aquatic > Marine > Inlet | place: Canada: British Columbia | collected...
TCTATTATTTTAGCATATATTGATGGTTGTTTTATACTGATTGGTGTTGTGCATAACTCAATTCAAAAAACTACTTTTTAAATGACCGAACCATAAGTAGATAGGCAGTAAAAAACTGATTTTTATGATTCAAAAACGTAAGTATTTTGGGACAGATGGTATACGGGGTACGGTGGGTACGCCACCGATTACACCCGAATTTGTATTGAAGCTAGGTTGGGCTGCAGGCCGTGTTTTGAAAAATGGTTCCAATAAAAACAAAGTGTTGATAGGCAAAGATACTCGTATTTCTGGCTATATGTTTGAGTCAGCCTTACAAGCAGGTTTATCCGCTGCGGGTATGGATATTTGTTTGCTTGGGCCTATGCCAACACCGGCGATTGCTTACCTAACACGGACTTTTCATGCCGTTGCTGGTATTGTCATCAGTGCTTCACATAATCCTTTTCAAGATAATGGTATTAAATTTTTTTCTGGTAATGGGATGAAGTTACCTGATGATGTAGAATTGGCTATTGAAGCCGAAATGGAAAAACCGATGCAGACTGTCGCCCCTGATAAATTAGGTAAAGCACAGCGTATCGATGATGCGGCAGGCCGCTACATTGAATTTTGTAAAAGCACGATTCCTTACGATATTACCCTTAAAGGTTTGAAATGCATTGTTGATTGCGCTCACGGTGCAACTTACCACGTTGCACCGAGTGTCTTTCGCGAATTGGGTGCCAGTGTTGAAACGATTGGTACCCAACCCAATGGTTTCAATATCAATGCCGGCTATGGTGCAACCCAACCCCAAGCACTGCAAACCGCAGTTTCATATCAAAATGCCGATATAGGTATTGCTTTAGATGGCGATGGGGATCGGGTTTTGATGGTGGATGCTTTGGGTGAAATCGTTGAGGGTGACGAATTGTTATTCATTATTGCTCAAGCTCGTCATAAGGCTGGCACGTTACAAGGTAGCGTGGTGGGTACCGTGATGAGTAATTTAGGATTAGAACAAGCCCTTGAAAAAAAAGGGATTTCATTTACAAGAGCGGCGGTAGGTGATCGCTATGTTTTAGAAATGATGCAACAAAACGGTAGTAATTTGGGGGGAGAATCCTCTGGACATATTATTTGCTTAGATCGCACGACTACTGGCGATGGCATTATTACTGCTTTACAAGTGTTGGCTGCTAGTGTGCAAACCGGTTTACCTTTGCATATTTTAAAAACCGGTATGCAGAAATGCCCACAGATGATGATTAATGTACCTATTAAGCCTGATTTAGAAATGACTTCTCTACCATCGGTGCAAGCGGCCGTGCGTGAGGCGGAACAAGAACTGAGTGATCAAGGACGAGTATTATTGCGCCCTTCTGGTACAGAGCCATTAATAAGAGTCATGGTTGAAGGGGTTGATGGGCAAAAAGTTGAAACACTGGCTCACCATTTGGCAGAAGTGGTTAGAACAGAAGCAAACCGTCAATCCTAATCTTGGGCAACGACAATGGATTGCCCAGACAGAAACGTCGATAGGGGCAATCCCTTGGGCTTGGGCTTTTGAAAATTTTAAGTCGGAAACGGATTATGAGAATATTATGGATTGAAGATTTTGGTGAAGCACGCAACCCTGAAAGTTATGTTTTAGCCCTCTTCAAAGACTTGTTAGGAGAAAAAATACTTGATAATCATTGGGATAGTGAGGAGAGCAATCTGAAACGCAATCCCCAAGCGTTATTAGCATTTTGCTTACAACATTCTGAAACGATTGAAGCCATATTGTGTAGACATATCCATGATTTTGAAGATGTGATGGATCATTATACGTTGCTACAAGATATTGATGTTGTCTTAATAGATATTAACTTGAGCAGTGGGATTGATCCGGCTAAACAGATACCCAAAGGTTACATGCATGAAGAAGGCGGTTTTTATATTTATAATTTATTAATTCGTGAAGGTTTTCCGAACAACAATATTTGTTTTCTCACTGGGGAAAAGAAATCAACGCTTATCCCTTTTGAACAACGCTGTGAACAAATCTTCATGCCTAAACCCCAGTCTTTTGAAAAGACTGATTCTGAATTTGCGAAGTTCAGAAAATGGTTAAATGACAAACAATTGGATGCTTATTTAACTTTACGGCGCGGCATTATTGAAGGTTGTCAATCTATCCGATCACTTTTGAATCAGGATATGATTGAATTTGATAATTTTTTACCAATAAACAATAGCATACCGACTCCTAATCCTAAAAGTTTAGTGAACAATTTGCTGGATTATTTGGATACCCTGCAAAATTTACTGCCTTTACGCAAACCTAGCAATCTTCAGCGATTTTATAAGCTGTTTATTAGAAACTTAGCCCTTGAATGGGATACGGCTTATCATCCTGATAATTTGCCAAGATGTGATAAAACTGATCGAGATTGTTTTCAATATCGCCTTTTCAAATATAGCTGTGGTTGGATTATGAAATGTGCGAGAAATTGGGCAGCGCATACAACGGTGTTTGATAAGTTGTCTGAAATTGAAGTGGCTTTTTTATTCATAGTCAGTCTGCGGGCTATGTTCAAATTGTCAAAGACCCCTGAGAAGTATGAAATGCTCTTGCTGAATCTATTCGATAAGGTAGACAATACAGAAATGCAAAACAAAATAGGTACAACACCTATGAATACACTTGTGCCTTTGTCACGGACTTATTTGGAAGCCAAAAATCAGATATTTCAGTCGAATACGAATGATGCATTGCATTTCAATTCCTTGCTCAATAACCTCGTCAATAATCAAGTTGAATTTGATTATGTCACTGGGTTATTTCAAATTTTTTGGCATGGTTTATCGCCCGTCAGATTGTATGAGCGGGGTACGGCGATAGATAACAACAAAAATGTTGTTTTTAAGTATAGCTTTTGCTTAAACGATTACGGCAAAAAAGACAATGGTTTTTTGTTTGAACTGGCTCGTAGTATTTATAAAAGAAGTTTTGAAGTTGAAAAATGACGGGATAAGGGGAAAAGGGGGGGGAATAGCAAGGAAATGACTTAATTAAAATAAAATTTAGGGTTATTTTGGATTCCGCTTATTTTGGGAAAACGAGGAAAAATGTCAAATAAACAAATTTCCCCCTTTCCAACATAAGCGTGGATTTGGAGTTTTGATTTTGCAATTATCATTTTCTTGCGAAAATGAGTTGTCAAACTTTGAATATTTATAAAGAGTGTTATTAAAAAACAATCGCTCGTTTTTTATGGCATCGTATGAGCCATAAAATACGGGCATTCACAGCTAACCATAGCGAACGGAAAATTGTTATCTTTTCCCTTGCACATTTCCCCTTGTGCATTTTCTTTTTATTTTGACACGATAAATCTATCGTACTCATCACCTGCTGCAATCGCATGAGTTTGTTCTATGCTATAACTGTTTTCTGGGTTATTGAATTGTTCGACATAAAACTCTTGCGTCAGCTCCGGTTTGTCACGAATATCCACTTTCCAGAGTAAGTGTATTAAGCCCAGTGTCACACCCATAGCTAAAAACGAGATGTTTTTGTCTTCTGTCGGTGGATACATGCGCCTAAATCCGACGCCTTCGTAAGAATTATACACCCGTATAATCAATTCCTTTTCCGTGTCAATTTTTTCAACACGATACACTCCCCAGCCCAAAATATTGATAACCGCTACCATCCCATGCAACCAATCGGCTTTGGTATCGCACATCGGTACGACTATGTCATACCATTCTGGACTGCTCATTATTCTACCAAAGGTGTTAAAGGCACAAATATGGCCTGCCTGAATAAACATTTCCTTGCTATCTTCTTCAGGAATCCCCGCTTCGCGCAGGGCAAAGTAGGTTTCGTAAGAAATCCGATTGTAGTAATCAGCAAAGTGATTAGTCAGTACTGCGCCAAAAGCTTCGATCAAACAGCTTTCTTCTGGCCCACATTGACCATATAATTGTACGGCTTTTAAGGCCGTTTTGATTTTCTCATCGTCAACACGGGTGTTAAAATTCTGACAGCCCTCAAAAGCAAAACGCTTTGGTATGGCCGTTTGTAATTCAAATTCGCGGGTTAAGTAATTTTCAACACTGAGCGGCCCATCAAGCACGGCAAATTTATCCGTCTTATCCCCCTCAATTTGACATGCCGTTTCGATAACGGTTTTCTCTAACATGCCTTGAAGATAACCACTTGTAAAATAACACCCTTTTTGCGGTTTACCGTGTACGCAAATCGCTTCACCATAATGCGAACGAGGCGTTTCCCAAGTGTGATCATCAAGTTGCTGGAGGTAACCAAAACCACAATAGGCAAATTCATGCTGTAAATCACGTTCACTATAACCCCGTTGTTTTAAAAGGTGAACTAAGGAAGTTATAGCCTCCGTTAATAAACGTTCTGGATTGTGAGCACCCAAGCCTTGCGTCATCAACACTGTCATTTGTAAGTAGGCATTGTAATGATTACAGTGAAAAACGCGACTTAATCCCCCAATGATATTGTGTCCACCTGTGGTGATGACTTCAGGGTGCATATCCTCTGATGCACTCATGCAGGTTCCTCCTGTATTTTGGATTTCATTTTGAGAAATCCCTTGATTTTATTGAACAAACCATTGCTGTCAGCTTGTAATGATGACGAGCGGCGGCGAATCTCAACGACTCGGTTGGCTTGCAATTGTTCTTGCGTGATAACAAGGGCGCGGATTTCATCAGTCATCTCAGCATTGAAATGCTGATCAAGAATCTCTTGTAAAGCAATCAGTTGAGCATCGTTTAACTCAACACACTCACCCTTAAAATTGACATAGCCATTGGTTTTTAAAGCAAATAAGATGCCCAGTTTGCTGGCTATCAGAGGATTGTCAATTTCTGTGAGTTCCTTGCTTTTACGATGGGCATTCAATGCATAATATAATGCCCCAGTGTTGATGGTATAGATATTTTCAATCATAGTATTTGTGCTCCAAGAAAATCCCTCCAAACTTTTTTAAACTTATCTATTACCCACAAGTTGCGTTTTGTATTGTTACATATTTAAATGTATTTGTATTACACAATATGTAGGCTATTTATACTTAGCATCAAAATAAGGTCGCTATTATTTACAGACACAGCCAACAGCTAAGTTTCGACAGGCACCGCGATAGGCTCAACAACCGGGCTCAACTACCATTTCACGCTTTCACGCAAAAGTTTAGCGTAGCACACCGAAGGTTCGCTGTACTTTTGCGTGAAAAGTTGTCTTAACGCGAAATTACTTTTATGTTACCAATAAAAGGTTCTAAATCATTATCGTTCCAAATTTATTTTGCGGCCCTCTGGGAATGCATGTTATTTTGCGGCCCTCTTTTCAAACCAAATTTATTTTGCAGCTCTCTTTTCGTTCCAAATTTATTTTGCGGCCCTCTTTTCGTTCCAAATTTATTTTGCGGCCCTCTTTTCGTTCCAAATTTATTTTGCGGCCCTCTTGGAATGCCTGTTATTTTGCTGTTCGATTTTCTTGATATAGCGTTTCCCTATCTCATGACGTACATTTATGCCAAGTAGGTATGCAAAGGGCGCATTCCCAAAAAAAGGGTCATTATCAATCTGCACCGACGCAAAATAACATGCATTCCAATCGGGCCGACGCAAAAAATCGGGCCCTCGCAAAATAAATTTTGTACTCCAATCATACCGACGCAATTTGGAACGAAAATGAAATTTGTACTTCATTCAATCGGGAAACGCTATAAGACTGATTGTCGTTTAATCGCTCGAATCTGTTTATCCCACTTGACACAATCAGTCACATTGCATAATTAACTAAAAATGAACAAACAACTTGCCGGTCAAGATAAGTTTTTCAAAGAGGCTTTTTTCACGGTTCTGTGTTTTTGTTGGGTGGGGAAGCGGCTGGCATTGTTTCATGAATTAATTTAAGTGATTTCCTTATCCCCTGTGCAATCCCACCATATTCTTCACGCTATTAATGGGAAAAATTTTTCGCCCATTTTCGCTTTACGGCACAATCAAAAGAAGTATCAATTGCGTGAATCATTTACTTATTTAAATAAAGTTGAGTTAATCCGACATTTCGCACCCCCTTAATTGTAACTTGTTGATTTTAAAAAGTATAAATAAAAGTTATCTTTCCCATAAATTTTATTTAATATCATATACTTACAGAGGGCTGCGGAATGTCGGGTTAATGAAAACTTATGCTATTTTTTTTATTTTAATACTTATCAAGAATAAAGCCAACACTTAAAAAATATATTAGAATATTAGCTTCTTATGATTTAGTTATTTATATATATTTAAGAAAAGCTGTTTTAGGATCACTTCAACTGAAAAGGAAAAATATAAAAAATGTAGTGATCAACAGGATTTGAGGCTACGCTAAATGTTAAACAGAAAATGAAGGTACGAACAAATCCTTGATAGAACGCAGATTGCGCTGATTGTCATGATGCCACGCAAAAGTTTTTGCGCGCAAAAACTTTATTTAGCTTCGCAAAATGTGAAACGCTGATTAATGATTAATTAATATTAATTGTTCAAGTTCAATCTGAACCACTACAGAAAAATATAAAAAAGCTAATTTATAAATTCCACAACCGCATCCAATGAGTCAAATAAATATGGAAGCACTTTGGCTAGAAAATAACGAATTAAGTTATCGAAATAATGCCCCTATTCCACAACCGCTTACCTCAGAAGCCTTAGTACGTGTTCGCTTAGCTGGGATTTGTGCAACAGATTTGGAATTAATAAAAGGATATTATCCCTACACAGGCATTTTAGGCCATGAATTTGTAGGGGAAATCGTGCAAGCGCAAGACGCGCCTGAGCGTATTGGACAGCGCGTGGTGGGAGAAATCAATGCCACTTGTGGCGCATGTGACAGATGTTTGGCAGGGCAGCCTACACATTGTGAGCAGCGCACCGTATTAGGTATTCTCAATCGGGACGGTGCTTTTGCTGAATATCTATGTTTACCCTTAACCAATCTTCTCCCAGTGCCCGCCTCTATTTCAGATGAAATGGCTGTGTTCACTGAACCTTTAGCAGCCGCTTTGGAAATTCAAGAACAACTCGCCATTCATCCAAGCGATCACGTTTTAATCGTAGGCGCTGGGCGCTTAGGGCAATTAATTGCACAAACGCTTGCGCTGACGGGATGCCATCTGCAAGTCATCGCTCGTCACGATAAACAACGGCAATTACTCGCCGCACGTCAAATTGCATGGCTTGATGAAAATGCAGTACCGAGGCGTACTTTTGATATTGTTATTGAAGCGACAGGATCAAGTGGCGGTTTTATACAGGCGCGTCAAGCGGTGCGTCCGCGTGGAACGATAATATTAAAAAGCACTTATAAAGGCCTCATGTCTGTCAATTTTGGAGCCCTTGTCGTTGATGAAATCACATTAATGGGATCACGTTGTGGCCCATTTGCCCCCGCTTTGCGCCTACTTGAAAATCGCTTAATCGATCCCACTTCGTTGATTGAAGCCGATTTTCCCCTTCAAAAAGGGTTACAAGCCTTTGAGTATGCAACACAACCAGGAACACTCAAAACATTATTGCATCTCAACCAGGGGTAAATCGTTTTAATGTCAACCAAACCTGACAGGTTTTTAAAACCTGTCAGGTTTAATATTTCACGCTAAATGTTTTTGCGCGCAAAAACATTATTAATTCTCATTCCTTAACTCAGGAGATTTAAAACAATGGGTTGGTTTAGCTCTGACAAAACACCGGATTCCTCAGATACTTTTAGCAAGCAAGAAGCTTTTTTAGGCATTGCGCTCGCAACCTCAGCAGCAGACGGCAATATTGATGAGTCAGAAGCCAAGGGCATGTTTGCTTACTTACTGCAAATGAAAATGTTTGACGGCTACACTGAAAAACAAATGTCTGATATCTTCGATAAATTGGTGACTGTGCTACAGAATGAAGGTATCGGTGGTTTAGTCGCCATTGCGAAAAGTAGCCTACCTGATGAATTGCGGGAAACCGCTTTTTCTTGCGCCGTTGACATTGCGATGGCCGATGGCGTTATTACAGACGAAGAAAAAGCCTTGCTGGAAGAACTTCAACAAGTTTTAGAAGTGTCTGAAGAGGTTGGCGGTAAAATTATCGAAGTGATGATGATAAAGAATCGAGGCTAGACGCACTGCGTGCGTCTCTACATGGTAAATCAAGACGCAAATTGCAAATTGAGACTATGCAATTTGCAAAAGTCAAATCTTGTCCCAAAAACAAAAATATGCCCTATTGCGTTAGCAATAGGGCTATTTTTTTGTCTGCCTCCAATCAAAAAAAAACCCCTCTATTAATCTAAATAGAGAGGCTAAAAACATAAGGAGGAATATACTTGCTTACTATAGAAGCAATATCTATGCCAAGTTATCGACAAGAATTGATTCAAATATGAAAAAACCATTTATCGCTATTACACAAGGTGATCCTGCGGGCATCGGCCCTGAAATTGTGGTTAAATCGCTATCTAATCCCAAAGTGTATGAAGTCTCTCAACCTTTGGTGATTGGAGATAAACACGTTATTGCTAACGCATTAAGCTTATGTCACAAAACGGCCAAGATTCATATTGTTCAAAAACCACAAGATGGAAAATATGAACTCGGCACGCTTGATTTAATTGATCTCAAAAATATTGATCTATCCAAATTGCAAATAGGCACTGTCCAAGCGATGTGTGGACAAGCCGCTTATGATTATATTGAAAAAGCAGTCAAATTGGCGATGGCTTCCGAAGTTCAAGCATTGGCTACTACCCCTATTAATAAAGAATCACTTCGCGCTGCCCAAATTGAACAAATTGGGCATACAGAAATCTTAGCCGAATTAAGCCTGAGCTACGATCCGCTCACCATGTTTGAAGTACGTGGCATGCGAATCTTTTTTTTATCACGTCATGTTTCATTACGGCAAGCCTGCTCACTCGTTACCAAAGAACGTGTTTTGGAATATATCATTCGCTGCACACAAGCCCTCAAAAAATTAGGTATAACAGAAGGCACTATGGCCGTCGCCGGCCTCAATCCGCATAGCGGTGAACATGGATTATTTGGCGACGAAGAAGTGAATCAAGTTGAGCCCGCCGTAAAAGAGGCCCAAGCGCAAGGCTATAACGTTGTCGGCCCCATCGGAGCAGACTCAGTCTTTCACCAAACGTTACAAGGAAAATACAATGCAGTTTTATCGCTCTACCACGATCAAGGGCATATTGCGGCCAAAACCCTAGATTTTGAAAAAACGATCTCAATAACCAATGGCCTCCCCTTTTTAAGAACATCAGTCGATCACGGCACCGCTTTCGATATTGCCGGAAAAGGGATTGCCAGTGAATCAGGTATGACAGAAGCAATACTATTAGCCGCAAAATATACTGAGAAGTACAATGGATAAAGGAGCGAATCTTCTGTTTGAAGTTTGACTCCATCTTGGAGTGGGCGAACACGTAGGTTCGCCCCTACATTGCATCCGTAGAGGCGATTTGTCAATAGCAATGAGAAGGAAATAGCTAATTAGTGAAAAAATTCTTTTTTATGTATGGTAAGCCCCAAAAAATAAAATACCACAAATGTAGGTTGGAGTGAGCTTGCGAACTCCAACTAACAATAATCATTTAGACAATTAACTTGCTAAACCGCATAGCATCTTGTCGCCAATCGACTTCAATGGTATCCCCTGATATAAATTTGCCGGCTAAGATTTCTTGTGCTAATGGATTTTCGATTCCCTGTTGAATGGCGCGTTTTAGCGGCCGTGCGCCATAAACGGGATCATAACCGGCTTCTCCAATCTTGTCTAAAGCCGCGTCAGTCACACGCAATCCCAGATTTTGAAATTGCAAACGTTGACGCAAATAATCCATTTGCAAGTTTGCGATGGCACGAATATGGGTTTCACTCAAGGGGTGAAATACGACGATGTCATCAATACGGTTGATAAATTCTGGGCGAAAGTGTTGCCCAACAATTTCAATAATGGCGTGTTTGATGGCATAGTAGTTTTCATCAGCCGACATTTCGGGCATTTTTGATTCGGTCATTTCTTGAATTAATTGCGAACCCAGATTGGAAGTCATCACAATCACGCTGTTGCGAAAATCAACGGTGCGTCCGTGTCCATCCGTTAATCGGCCTTCATCAAGTATTTGTAATAGTACACCGAAAACATCAGAGTGCGCTTTTTCGATTTCATCTAGCAAGATGACGGCATAAGGCCGTCGTCGCACGGCTTCTGTTAAATAACCGCCTTCTTCATAGCCAACATAGCCTGGGGGGGCACCAATTAAACGGGCGACGGAATGTTTTTCCATAAATTCTGACATATCAAGACGTACCATTGCCTCGTCTGTGTCAAATAAAAAGCCGGCTAAGGCTTTGCATAATTCCGTTTTTCCAACACCTGTTGGGCCTAAGAATAAAAATGAGCCATTGGGGCGATTGGGATCCGCTAAGCCGGCGCGCGAACGACGAATGGCATTGGCAACCGTTTCTATCACTTCATCTTGTCCAATAAGACGCTGATGTATGGCTTCTTCCATGCGTAGCAATTTATCGCGTTCCCCTTCTAGCATTTTACTGACGGGAATACCTGTCCATTTTGAAACCACATCGGCTATTTCTTCATCGGTGACGGCATTGCGTAACAATTGCCAGTTTTTGGGTTCAACTTGGCTCGCTGCTACGAGTTGTTTTTCCAATGTGGGAATATGCTCGTATTGCAGCTTTGCCATACGTTCTAAATCCACTGCACGGTGAGCCGTTTCCAGTGCTAAACGCGCTTGTTCCAGTTCTTCTTTGATCTTACTGGCATCTTGAACACTGGCTTTTTCGGTTCGCCAAAGTTCATTTAAATCAGCCAGTTCTTTTTCTAAGTCATTGATTTCAATATTCAATTTTTCAAGACGCTGTTTTGAGGCAGGATCCTTTTCTTTTTTCATCGCCTCGCGTTCGATTTTCAGTTGAATCAGACGACGATCTAGTCGATCAATGTGTTCTGGTTTAGAATCAATCTCCATACGAATGCGGCTGCCCGCTTCGTCAATTAAATCAATGGCTTTATCTGGCAATTGCCGATCCGTAATGTAGCGGTGCGAAAGCGTTGCGGCAGCGACAATAGCCGGATCAGTGATGTCTACGCCATGATGAATTTCATAGCGTTCTTTAAGCCCACGTAAAATGGCAATGGTGTCTTCGACATTCGGCTCCTCCACTAAGACTTTTTGGAAACGCCGTTCAAGGGCCCCATCTTTTTCAACGTACTTGCGGTATTCGTCCAGCGTTGTCGCGCCGACACAATGCAATTCGCCGCGTGCGAGGGCGGGTTTAAGCATATTGCCCGCATCCATCGCGCCTTCCGCTTTACCCGCGCCAACCATGGTGTGCAATTCATCTATAAAAAGAATAATTTGCCCTTCTTGTTTTGCTAAATCCTTGAGTACGCTCTTTAAGCGTTCTTCAAATTCGCCGCGATACTTCGCACCGGCAATCAATGATCCCATATCGAGTGAAAGTAAACGTTTGTTTTTTAAGCCTTCAGGCACTTCAGCGTTGATGATACGTTGGGCTAGGCCTTCAACAATGGCCGTTTTTCCAACACCGGCATACCCAATTAAAACGGGGTTATTTTTTGTACGGCGTTGCAACACTTGCACAACTCGGCGAATTTCGTCATCACGCCCAATCACGGGATCAAGTTTGCCTTGTAGTGCTTGTTGTGTTAAATCAATGGTATATTTTTCAAGAGATTGACGTTGTTCTTCCGCGTTTGGCGCATCCACTTTTTGTCCTCCACGTAGTTGTTCAATAGCCTGTTCCAACAATGCTTTTTCAGCACCCGCTTGACGCAGCACCTGACCGATAGCCCCTTTATCTTCTAGTGCGGCCAGTATAAATAATTCACTAGAAATGTAGCTGTCTTTCCGTTGTTGTGCGAATTTGTCAGTGACATTTAAAAGACGTATTAAGTCATTAGATAAGTGGAGTTCACCTTCACGACCAGTGACTTTGTCAATACGCTCCAAAATATCAACTAAGCCTGAACTGATTTGATTGACATTCGCGCCAATACGCGATAACAAAGCGGTGAGACTACCATCTTGTTGATTAAGCATGGCTAATAGCAGATGGGCGGGTTCAATAAAACGGTGATCGCGTCCAACCGCAAGACTTTGCGCTTCGGCAATGGCTTTTTGAAATTTGCTGGTCAATTTTTCCATGTTCATTTGATGTTTTCCTCATGTTATTTGTGTGATGATTTATTGGCCTGAGATATCTGGATTAATCTGTTACCCTCTGTAGGGGTAATCTCTTGTGGTTGCCCTTGAAATTGAATATCCTGCGAATATCGAAGCTTCATCTTCAAAAAGTAAGCTATTGATTTTACATAAAAAATAGGCTTTATGACGGGTTCATTTTACATAAGATTTGCTCATTACTAAGGTTGACTATTAATAAAATCAAGGTATTTTTCAAATAAATAGTCAATAGTCAATAGTCAATAGTGAAAAGTTTATTTCTCTGAATCAAAATAGATCGAATTTTAAAATGGGCTGGATTTAAGAATGGGTAGGATTTTCAAATTGGACGAATTTTCTTTGAATCTAATCTTACGTTTTTCGCTGTGACGCAAAGGTGCTAGATTAGATAGAACGCAGATTGTCATGATTATCATGATTAACACTGATTAAAATAAATTGATAAAAATAGCGGGTAATCCCTCTAAACTATAGTGTTTTTAGATTGAATGAAGTACAAAATTATATTTTGATTATCAAATAGTTAAATGATATAAGTGTAGTTGACTCAATAGGAAAATGCTATAGACTATGTCGCATCACAGCGAAGTCATTAATGTTATTATACTGTCCATCGTTATAATTTTCGTATTTGGTTAGTCACCTTTAGGTGACTTGAGCTTTTAGACAACTGCTTTAGCTGTTGGCTGTGTCTTGTGTTTATTAAGGATCGTATAGACACGAAGCACAAAAGCTAGGCCCATTGAAGAATGTCTTTCACGCAAAAGAAAAATGCCATAAGCGTTTCACGACGAAGTATTGTTGTATTAACTTAACCGTTTTGTGGGAATGCGCTCAAATTATACCCATTATTCAAAAAACGTGAAGTATAATAATTAGTATTCATCAATAACGATATGGCAGGATCGCAAAATCAAACCTTTAAAAACGCGACGAGAAAGTTCAAATGTAAGCTATTGATTTATTTGGGGTAGTGCTGCAATGTGGATGATATTGATAGAACAACATGAGTACTCAGATTGCAGAACAACCTTATTTTTAACACCAACAGGTTGAATGAAGTCGGTACCACCCAAGAACACATCAATATGATATGAAGAAAAAATTAACCATCACAAAAATGAGGGATTATTCAGAGATACTTGTCCACTTTGTTGTGATCAATAACGAAGGACAATATGCGATCTGGCGTGAAGAATGTATATATACCCTCCCGTCAGGTTGGCTCAAGATTAAAAGAGGCAGTAAGGCGGAGTGTCGAGAATATGTCAATAAAAACTGGACTAACCCAGTACCCATCCGCTTCCGAAAAGGGATGATAAAACAAAGAAAGTGTTTCGTGAACACTGAACAATGATTCCATTTTTATCACTCGTTCTTCAAGTTTTTGATGTTTGGCCGCGCTTTACGACGATCTCTATAGTTTTTCATAAAAATAATTTCACGAGCTAAACCTGTCAGGTTTTCAAAAGTTATTTTTCTGAATGTCTATATTTGAGTGTTTAAATATAGCAACTCATTGATTTTTAATGTTATTTAGATTTTAGGGCCTAAAATGATATTTCTTTAGAAATCAATGGTTTACAAAAAACTTGAAGATCGAGTATCAATAAATCCTCTGTGTTGCTCTGTAAACGCTGTCTTAAGCAATAAGGATTTTTACCCTTCAACACAAATCATTCGCCTTCGCCGTTTTGCAAATTCACCGCATGTTAAAACATTTATTGACACTTTGGCAGAAGTCTTTTGGGAAACCAAAAGACAATCTGCCTATTGATAAGCCCACGGAGGCTAATCTCAAACGCTGGGCTTGCAGTGAATGGATTGAATATCAAGCATGGTTGTTTCATCATGGTTTTTTGACGCTGCATGACTGGCAACAATTGCGCGATAACGCGCTGTCATGGGAAAAACGGCCGTTGATCAGCATTATTACGCCAGTTTTCAATACACTGCCTATCTATTTACAAGAGTGTATTTATTCGGTGCAAACTCAAGCTTATCCTGAATGGGAGATGTGTTTAGTCGATGATGGCAGCGATAATGCAGACACAATAGACTGTTTGCAAACAGTGGTTGCACAGGATGCGCGTTTGCATTTGCACCGTTTTCCTAATAATCAAGGTATTTGTCATGCGACGAATCAAGCATTAGCGATGGCGCGTGGTGAATACATCGCTTTTTTAGATCATGATGATCGTCTTGCACCCGATGCATTGTATAAGGTTGTGGAAACGGTGCGAAATCATCCTGATACTGATATCATTTATTCTGATCGGGATACCTTATCGCCGACGGGTTTTCGTTTTATGCACTTATTTAAACCAGATTGGGCACCGGAAACCTTACTATCGGGCAATTATTTATTTCATCTGATGGTGTATCGGCGTGCATTATTAGAACAACTGGGGGGGGTGCGTGTCAGTCGAGAAGGTTCACAAGATTACGATTTGATCTTGCGGGCCGCTGAAAAAAAACCACAAGTGCAACATATTCCCAAAGTCTTATATCATTGGCGACAGCATGAGCAATCAGTGGCAATGGAACACAATGTAAAAGAATATGCTTACATTGCGGGAGTACAAGCTCTGATTGATGCTTTGGAACGGCGCGGTTTATCGGGTAATGTGAGTGAAAACAAGGCGTTATGGCGCGGGCATTATCGGATACGCCTCAATCCGCCAGCACCTGACACGTATCACGTTTTACAGTTAAGTACGCTACAGGATTATGCAATACAAATTAATCAAGCTTTTGAGCGCGATACGGAAAGTGAATATTTAGTCATTTTAGGGCCGAGTGTGCAAACTGTAGACGATGATGCGCTGACAGAATTAGTCTCTTGGTTACAGATTCCAGAAGTCGGTATGGTGACGGGCAAAGTGCTTGATACTAAAGGGAATTTATTACATGCCGGATTAGTGCAACGGCCTGAAGGCGTGCCACTGGCAGTGTATGCGGAATATCCAGAAAATACACCTGGTTATATGGCCGTCACATCGATAGTGCGTAATGTGAGTACGCCACACCCAGCGTGCTGTGTACTGAAACGTCATTTGTGGCAACGTTTGGAAGGTTTAAACAATGATTATAGAGGCCCCCATGCCTTATTTGATTTTGCCCTCCGCGCCTTAACGATTGGCACACGTATTGTTTATACGCCTTTTGCCCGTTTTACGGCAAACGATTGGCAAAGGCCAGAAACTTGGGATGAAACGGATCAACAACGCTTTATTGAACAATGGATAACCTGGTTAAAACAAGGCGATCCTTATTACAATCCCTATTTAACGCTAGAATTAGTTGATATGGGATTAAACAATGATCAACTGTAGGGTGGGTAACGTGTTTTGGTTGCCCACCATTCTTGACGTTACGATATAGTGTGCAAGTTAGTTTCGACACGGGGCGTCGAAACGAACTTACCCACCCTACAAATTATCTTTGTATAAGACAAAAAAACGTACTTTGCAGATCGGAGATGGTGGGCAAGTTCGTTTCGACGCTGGGCGTCGAAACGAACTTACCCACCCTACATTTATATTTATATACTTATGAAACGAAAAACGCCTAAACGATTAAAAAAACGACGTAATAAACCACTTAGCGATTTGTGTTTGATTGTGCATGGTACTATATTGTTGCATACGAAACATCATAACCTGATTGCACAACCTGATGAATCCTTGCTCAAACTGACGCCGACGGAATTGGCTGCGGCCGCTAAACGCTTATTACCCCGCACAACCAACAAGCAACGCATTGCACTGGCTTTACCCAGTTCTGAATTTGTCGCCACGACTTTGAACTTACCGACTAATCTGAAAGAAGATATCAAGGAAGTGGTCAAGCTACAATTGCCCACCTTATTGCCCGGCATAACATATCCATTACTGCTTGCTGTACAAAAACCGGTAGATGGGGAACAAACTTGTGCATTGTGGATGCCGGCGAAACGGGCAGATGAATTATTTCAAGCCTTTGAGCAAGTCAGTTTATTTTTAAGTTGTATTTTACCGCGTCCCATCATATTATTACCTGATACGATAAGCCCTTATCAAATTTATGATGAAGATGAGAGTACGATTACCTGTATTGAGTGGTCAGGCAATGTGATTCAACATTGGTTACATACTTCTAAAGTGGAATGTGATCTCGCTGAGTTTCAAGAACAATTTGATGAAGCACAATCAGGTTTTAATCATAACTTGACACAAGAGAAAAAAACGACGGTTAGTGATTGGGAAGAACTGCCTATGCCCTCAGCAACCGCCTATGATTATGCTTTTATTCCTCCCAGTACCACTGCCCGTATGGAACAGGCGGCTAAGC
>Ga0233403_10000637_pt1 | contig 16611 bp, 11 predicted proteins | sample Na_oxic_1_MG_FD_179866 | JGI IMG/M metagenome (GOLD analysis project Ga0233403, IMG submission 179866) | Seawater microbial communities from Saanich Inlet, British Columbia, Canada - Na_oxic_1_MG | ecosystem: Environmental > Aquatic > Marine > Inlet | place: Canada: British Columbia | collected...
TATGCGATATATCGTATGTAATAAAATCAAGCACTTAAATTCAATCGGTATAATGTTTATTGCATACCGTCATATATTCATGAAAAATAAAACCTAAAAATGGCACCGAATGAAATGAATTGACTTTAAATATTGAATTTAAAGCATAATTTTCAATTATTTTTGAGCATTTTATTCACCTAAATGATGAACGAAAAATCGCTTAAATCATTGATTAATAACATTAACAGTCAGCGTGTGCCATTTTTAGGTAAACAATAAAAAATGAACCGGTTACATAAGCAAGTATATAATTTTACTAGGAATTTTATAAGCAATTCACTTTTTCATTTTCACGGATTTGACAGCAATTCCCGCTCTAAAATTTGATCAGCAACCCAGTCATTTTTTTGAAAAATAGCACTCCTACTAAAAATGAAATCCCTTATATTAAGGGCCGATTAAAAACATGAGCGGGAATTGCTGCGGATTTGAAGTACGTTCCTTATAAATTAGGAATGTCCCATTTCCAAAAAATCCCCAGAACAAAGTTTTTATCAACAAATTCATTCTATTGAGCGGGATCGTAATTGAAGCTTTGGAAGAAAACCCAAACCCCCGTTGAAAAACGCCGGTATACTGCATACGGCTGAGATTTGAATTTTTTAGGTTTCGAGAATGAGCTTCTGGAAAAAAAAGTTCCGTTCATAACGAAACACTTGTTGTGAAATAATTTAAGTTCTGATGTTACGCACTCCAGTTCCCATTTGTCTGAATCAGGATTTTCAGAATTTGAGGATTTTCAGGATATTTTGAGCAATATTGCTGATGTGACGCACATCGGTTCATGGGGTTCAATTTAAATCCATGAAAGCTGATTATTTTCACCCAATTTGTCGGTCTGAATAATCAGAATGACAAGAATTTGAGAATGAACTGAATAAAACTTCAAATCATTGAGTATTTATTCTGAAAATGCGAATTAAGGGTTGAACAAGTCATTGAAAAATAAGAGGATTCAAATTAATCATTTGGCGTGTATCTACTAAGTGATTTTCTAAAATATTGTTTTCATTAGATAAAAAAGTTTTAACTCTTAATTCGCATTGAAAATCCTCCAATTCTGAAAATCCTGATTCTGACACATTATGGAATCTGAGTGCGTAACATCAGTTAAGTCAATGACTTTTTATCTCTAGCAATTTAAGTCATTGATTTATAAATAAAATTGTATAATTGAGGATTTTACAACAAGTCTAATAATCTAAAAAAGCTTGCCTGGCTTCAGTTCACCTGTTCAAAGTATAGCTAGAAAGTTTTTTTAGATGAACTTTCTCCTGAAAAATTTTCCCGTACCGTGGAGCCTATTGCAAAATTCTTTAGCAAACACGATGAAACAATAAATGACGAGTACATAATGGTATATGTGATCAATAGTCATACCTCAGAGTTTTGCAAGTTTTCTCCGTATTTTTGATAAAAAAGATAAAGAATGGATGTTATGGTCGGCAACAAGAGGGATGATAAATAAGGTCGCCATTGACAATACACAAGGGATAAAGGGGGTGAACAACAGCACAATGCCATTAGGGCAGACTCGCCGGTCTGCTTCCTACCAAACCTTAGCTTTCAGGGGCTGTAGGGACTTATTAATGGCATTCAACGGCCTGGCCGGGCTTGGGAATGCTTGAAGCGAATTGAACAGATTTTATCCTCAAAGCTTAAAAGTGGCAATACTTGAATTACGTTTATATTGCTCCATGCCAACGCGGTAGGAATTTATGTAACTTATTGAGTTTTATTTATAGAACCTAAAATGTAACCAATAACCAACCATTAACCAATAAAACCTAAAATGTAACCATTAACCATTAACCATTTTAACCGTACAGTGTGAAAAATGTTATTCGACTTATACTTTGCGTAGTCAAGTTTTAGCTTCGCACACTGATTGGTCGAGGATTTTTGGGTTTTATTTCAGGAATGTTTTTGAAACCAGGAAGAAATAAGTTTCCTAAATAAAAAGCCTTATAACCGTGTTCAGTATATGTATACCTACTTATTGCAATCTATCCCCAGTTTTTGCCATAAACGGGGTTTCCGGTTGAGCAAGTTTTCGGTTTTTCGACAAACCGGTTTTAAAAACCGGTCATATCTAAAACTGCCTGAATTCAAAAATTCGACATTTTGACCGTTTGGAGTATACTTGGCACCGGAATAAAGTTTGGTACAAAAACTTTTTTTCCGGCTGTCATTCAGGCTTTCATAAGTTTCCAAAAAAACTTTCAAAAAACACCGCCCTTGCATCCCCTCTATTGAGGTGGCATATAGTGGGGGACAGCATACTTCACACATAAACGGAAACTGTTTTTATCTTTATATCATGTTTTTTCGTGTACAAGGTATGGTGTCCACCACTATTACCTTAGTTTGATTCCAGTCCCCATCCTCCCTTGAGGCGAATGCCATAAGGGCTTCTTACACAACGGATTACCCTTTTGAGTCGTCATGCCATGCTGGGACCATTCTTTATGGTTGCCATTTTGAAAAAACAATGTGGCATTGTTGAGAAGGTAGGGGGAAGAATGGGTAGGGGAAGTTAGTGGGGGGCTGTTGTAACGGCGTGCAATAAGTATACTGCACACGGGCACAAATTTAACTTTTTAGGGTGAGCTTTTGTAGGTTGGGCTTTTGTCTTTTTCTTACCCACCAATCTCATTAGAAATGTTAAGTTTGTGCCCGTGCCGAGTATAGCTACACAAGTATACTGTGAACGGGTGAAATTTGGACTTTTTTTCTTTTCGCGAGTTTCGTTCATCTCTAACGATTTCCTGAAATATAAAAGTCCAAATCTAAGCCGTTCACAGTATATATTAAGCACCCTTCAAAATAGTTGACAGTTTTTTTTGTTAAAGTTAAGTTTTGATAATTCAATCAACAAATTTGAACAGATTTCAAACTGTCAATTACCAGAATATTTTATAATTATATAATAAAATCAATAATATATTTGCAAATCAGAAAATCATAACTGAAAGGCCCCAACATTTTCATTGTAACTTTTAGTCATCGTTCATTTGAGGACTCAAAAATGTGTACCTGCTACTTTGTCAAGGTTATGTTGACGGCTGGAATACAAGGCTTTAGCTTTGTACTCCACCCGTCAAAACCAAGTTGACAAGGTATTTTGATAAATGGGATGCGATGGGTGTATGGCAGTTCTCAAAATGCTGGGTATAACAGCATCGCTCTTAGCACGCTAACCCCAAAAAAGGAAACGTATGTTTTTGATTACAAATTACTATCTATAAATGCGGTCAATTGTGATTTAGCAAGAGCGCCCACTTTTGTGGCTTCAACCTCACCATCCTTGAAAAGCATCAGCGTGGGAATGCCACGAATACCATATTTCGGTGGAGTGCCTGGATTTTCATCAATATTCAGCTTGGCAATTTTCAGTCGCCCCACATATTCTTGTGCAATTTCATCCAACACCGGAGCAATCAGTTTGCAGGGGCCGCACCATTCCGCCCAGTAGTCAACTAGCACCGGAATATCCGATTTAAGCACTTCATCTGCAAAAGTGTCGTCTGTAACGTAGACGATATGTTCGCTCATAATAACAGTTCTCCAAAGGTTTTCTTGTGAAAATAACTCTTAGCTGATTAAATATCCGAATTAAGGGTTGAATTGAATCATAAAAAATCAGCTATTCCCACTCACATTTTCATTAACTTATTGAAAAATATAAATTTTTAATTAAAAACTTGACGAAAGCATATCGTAAGTATTTGAATAAAATAGAAAATAATTTTCTATACAAATCAAATATTTATTGAAGCAATTCGTAACATTTTGAACAATAATTACTTTGAATATGAGTGGGAGTAGCTGATAAAAAATATTTGTTTATTAGAGTTGTTTGTGAGTTGAAATGGTTAATGGTTAATGGTTAATGGTTGGTTAATAGACTTGTTTGTATATGTTCAATGAGAGAGTATTATTTATAAATCAATAAATACAGAGCCTCTTGCAAAACTCTTTTTGAAAGTTTCCCCAGGTTTCACCTCTTGCTCTTAAAATTCAACCCCTATCGGGGTTGTCCCAGGTTTCACCTGGGGTGAAAGCAAGAGGCGAGTAAGGTTATTCTTTTAACAATATCAACCCCGTAGGGGTTGAACGTTAAGAGCAAGAGGTGAAACCTGGGGTTTTGCAAGAGCCTCTACAGTCTTTAAAAAATTCATTTCAATTCAAATACTTTTTTCACAACAACCCTATTATACATTTTTCTGGTTATAACGGATTCGGGGGATATGGTTTGAGTCGAGACGGCGTATTGAGATATTTAGGTATTTAGGTATTTTTAGATTAAGCCGGCTTTGAAAAAAACACTAAAATCAGAAACATATCTCACGTAACCGGTTGAAATTATTAATCACCCTCTAAATCCATTACAATCAGTATTTTTATTTTCATTCACCGGTATTGGGCTATAACTGGGTTTGAACATCGACATTAAACTTGCCCCTTTTTAAATGAGAAAATCTACCAGATTACCAAAACCCTGCTGGTAAAAAGGGCTTTCGACTAGGCTGGTTTGGCTCCGGTCGCCATGAGTTATTTAGAGACAATTTTATTATATAGTATTTCAGAAAGCTATAGTTTTTCTTCAAAATATTTTCACCTAAAAATGGCAATTAAAATATTAGACAGAGGCTCTTGCAAAACCCCAGGTTTCACCTCTTGCTCTTAACGTTCAACCCCTACGGGGTTGATATTGTTAAAATAATAACCCCACTCGCCTCTTGCTTTCACCCCAGGTGCAACCTGGGGCCAACCCCGATAGGGGTTGAATGTTAAGAGCAACTGGTGAAACCTGGGGAAACTTTCAAAAAGAGTTTTGCAAGAGGCTCGACATTATACCGATTTAACTTAATTTCTCCTCAAACCAAGTGTACCTTGCACGAGCACTGCGGCTCAATTTCTCCTAATTTCTGATAAGTCGCTTTTTACGAATGAACCTCGAACATTATTTCAATCGGTATAATGTCTATTGATTATTTCACTTTTTAGGCGAAAGTTTCGCCTAAAAAAACAGTTTAACCTGAATCCTGCAAGTGATTCACTAACTCATTGAAAAGTTCACTTTCTGTGTGAACAAAAAAGTGATGCTGTTTTATATATAACTAATTGATTATTATAGTAAAGATAAATTTACTTGCCGGATTTAGGTTTAAATTTATTTAATAATTTTTAATTATTTCGTGTTATTCATCATAAGGTAATTGATTCATCAAATAAAAATGAATTGTGTGCGATTTTTAAAATTTTTAGGTAAAACTTAAAAATGGCAATTAAAAGATTCACGAATCAATTGAAATAGTTGATTTTTTAGGGATTTGCCAAACTCCAACCGTGCAACTAAAAATCAATAACTGACAGTCATTATGTAGTCGTAAGTTATTGTTTTTCTGTAATGGTTTTCAGGCTGCCGTTTCAAAAAATGGTAGCCTGAAAAAGAGTTTTGCAAGAGGCTATAAAAATATTTTCATTGAACTTTCAATCATCATAAGATGAAATAAAAACCATCTTAAACGGCCATTGATAAGATAACAACGAAATCAATTGCCATTTTTAGGTAAAATAGTTCAATTGCTTATTGAGTATTTGAATTGCCATTTTTAGGTTTTTGTTAACAGAGGCACTTGCTTTGGTTCTGACGCACAAAATAAATCAATAACTTACATACCATTACTGATTCTGTAGGTGTTTTATAGTATAGTTTTTCAGATAAATAATTTCATTAGGGCAGACACTTGAGAAATCCTCTACATTTTCTTTTGTAGCGGAAAACCGAAGTGTTCGCCCATTATCTGAAATTATTTATCTGAACATCTATATTGATAGCGTTTCCCGATTGAATAAATTACACTTATTAAAGCCTGGATCAACTTTTGACTGACAAAAGATTTCTCATTCCCGACAGCCCGTCCACTTTTTTCTCATTCCCAACCGGGGAAGTGTAGTTTATTCAATCAGGAAACGCTATATATTGAGTGTGATCATAATTTGGATTTTTTATTGATGCTAAAAGCCCCGTTTTTCCAAAAGGTTTTTTGAAAAGTCAAATTTTTTCCGTGCGGAGTACAACACCCCGGTTGGGGAGTATTTTTGGCAGCATCAGTTCCGTTAAAACCTTTTAATTGAAATTGAACAACTGGGTAAGAACATGTTTAATCCCACTGAATTAGTTATTGATGGCTTTGTCCAACAACTCCAAATAGCCTATCGTCGTAATTATGGCGATTTGGAAACTTCCAATAGCGACATTATTGCCTGGGCCGGACGCATGGCTTTGGAACATTTCGCCAATAGTGATGCACTTTACCACAATATGGAACATACTGTTATGGTCGCCCTAGTTGGACAGGAAATCCTCAGAGGTAAACATATTCGTGAAGGCGGTGTATCACACCGCGATTGGCTTAATTTTATTATTTCGTTGCTTTGCCATGATATAGGTCATGTGCGTGGTATTTGCCGTGATGATCGGGATGGGCAGTATACCACCGGTATCAAAAATGAAATGATCACTTTACCTAAAGGAGCAACGGATGCCTCGATGTCACCCTATCATGTTGACCGAGGCAAACTCTTTATCCGCGAGCGTTTTGGTGGAAACCCGGTTATTGATGCCGAAGTGATTGCTGCTAATATTGAATTAACTCGTTTTCCGGTCCCGGATGACAGCGACCATCAAAACACATCTTCTTACCCCGGTCTAGTGCGATCTGCTGATTTGATTGGACAATTGGCTGATCCACACTATATTCGTAAACTACCGGCACTGTTTTACGAATTTCAAGAGACCGGTGTCAATAAACAACTCGGATACCTTTCCCCGTCTGATTTACGCGCTGGTTATCCTTCATTTTATTGGGGTATTGTCAGTCGCTATATTCAAGAAGCCTTACACTATTTGCGCGTTACCCAAGAAGGTAAACAATGGATTGCCAATTTATACTCGCATGTGTTTGCCTCAGAACACAAAGAATTTCATCATTTTTAAAGCACAACGAAGTGTTGAAACGGGCACCAAACTCGTTATGATTTGATCTATAAATATTCATACGAAAGACTTGCAAAACTCTATTTCAAGCTAAAGTTTTTTGGAAAAAAAACTTTAACCTCAAATACACAACTAAAAATCAACAATTTACATGGCATTATCTCATCGTAAGTTATTGTTTTATCTTTTTGATCAATAGTTTTGCAAGTTTTTTATATGATTAAAAATATCTGGTTACCACCCGTCCTTTCATAAAATTTTATTGTATGGATGGCTTTGTGTGAGCCAGATGGGGGTTCACAACTAACCGTACTGGTTGAAATATTTGCACCTAAACCGGCGGCGGGGGTCAAAACTGAAAATTTTTCAAATATCTTAAATACTATAGATCAGATTGACTGTATATACTCTCCTCCGTCACAATTTGCGCTTGTCTGAATCAGAATTTTCCGGATTTTAGAATTTTCAGAATTGAAAACCAATAATATTAAACAATGACCCTAATTTGGCAACTCACAAAAAATAATATACCCATTTGGTGCAACCATAAAGGGGCAACCATAAAGGGGCAACCATAAAGGATTGCCCCTACGGTCATTGAGGGTTCGTAGGGGTAATCCCACGCGCAAACCCCAATCCGTTGCTCCTGCCCCGAATGGGTATTTTATTTATTTGGAGTTGCCTTTGATGTTGGTCTTGGTTGGAAAATCCTGGTAATCCTAAAATCCGGCGAATCCGGCATTCAGACAAAAATAGGGATAAAAAAAGCTCAATTTGTGAAGGTGTTGAGTATACTCAACATCAATATCTAATCGCTTTTAAGATCAATAATTTTAGAGATTAAAGTTTTTTAACATTTTAAACCGGCATAAACAGCCGATTTTTTGCGAAAAATCGGATTCATTGAAGAGAGTTTTCCGTCAGTTATTTTCATTAACTGCCCCAACTCTAATTTTCTGGTATTTTAATAAGTAGCTGATGTTACACACTCCGGTTCCAATTTGTCTGAATCAGAATGACAATAATTTGAGAATGAACTGAATCAAACTTAAAATCATTAAGTATTTATCCTGAAAATCCTCAAATTCTTTTCATCCTGATTCAGACAATGCATAATCTATCGCAACATCATAGGTGTTCTGGATTTGCTCAATTAACTGATTTATAAGAATATATTTTTGACGTTCAAAGGGTAATTTTCAAATAACTGTGACTTTTAAAATGGTATTAAAACACACCAACCCCCGATTGATGACCTTTTGGAATAACCACTCTTTTCACCATTCGTCCCTTTATACGTGGCTTTTAGAAAAATACCGAACACCTTTGATCGCAACATACTGATTTATGAGCAACAAATAATTTAAATTCACAGGTATTGAGTAGATACCTACTTATTATGAATACCTAAGTTGTTAAAAAAAAACGCCGGTGTGAAATATAGATGTTCATAAAAATAATTTCACTTCAGGCAGACACTTTCAAATGCCCCTACGTCTATTATGTAGGGCTTTGTTTCATGCGTGTTCGCCCCTCTATGGTGAAATGATTTATCGATCAAACTATATCTGATATTTTTGAGTCCGGTATGATTCTTCAAAAAGCATAGCTAAACACTTATCATGCCTACTAAAATCCCTCTCAAAAAAACTTATTTGTCGTTATTTTTAGTTGCCATCATTGGTTTAGGAATCTCTTTGACGGCGCATCAATATGCCAAACAATGGGAACATAACAACGCTATCGACGCGTTGACAAAAGATGGCGATGAACATGTACGTGTGTTACGTCAAACATTTGTCACCTTTGACAATATTTTAACCTCTATTCGTGGCTTACATCATGTCCATCATTCTATTACCCGACAAAATTTTGCCCAATTTGTCAATGATGTCCTGGATCAACCCGGACTTCACGCTTGGGAATGGGTTCCGAGCGTACCCAAGGAACAACGCCAAGCTGTAGAAACGAGGGCGCGTGCCTTTAGCTCAGGCAACTTCTGGGAATGGTCACCAAACGGAAGTAAGCGAATAGCACAAGAACGAGAAATTTACTATCCGGTCTTTTTTAGCGAGCCTCAGAATCTTAATGTCGAAATGTTAGGCTATGACGTAGGCTCAAATGCCACCTTAAAAGCGGCTTTGGAAAAAGCGCGTGATTTTGGACAATTGACGGCCAGCGGAGCCATTAGTATTGAGACGGATACCGGAACCGTCCCTGGTTTTTACGTGTTTTTGCCGATCTATCAAACAGCCACCATTCCCGCCACGTTGACCGAGCGACGCAATCAATTGGTTGGCTTTGCCACCGGAGTGTTTTTACTTGACAAATTAGTAGAAACCGTTTTGCGCTTGCCTAAACTCCGAACCAAAGTGGTTCTAGTTATCCATGATGATACCGAAAATGCTCCAAGACCAGAATTGTACGCACCCAGATGGTATCAAAACCAAGTGCGCGAAGAATCAGTCAGATTATGGCAAAGTCCGTTAGAATTTGGTGGACGACAATGGCGCCTAGCGTTTTATAACAGATCCGATGAACCCGTTTTTAAAACCTGGTATGCGTGGATAGTGCTGGGTATTGGATTGTTATTTACCATTGGATTATTGCGCTATATGTACATGATCCTGACCCAAGCCCGATGGGCGGAAGAAATGGTCGCTAAACGTACCATCAGTCTGAGTCAAGCAAATGAAAAATTATACAACGAAATCCGCAACCGTGAGGAAATGACAAAAGCGTTAGAAGCAAGCCAACAACGTTTTCAAGCGATTTTCAATGAGGCCGCCACCGGGATCGCGCAACTTGATCTCAATGACCAAATCCTAGACACCAATAGAGCTTTGCAAACCTTACTCAGATATCGTGAAGAAGAATTACAAAATAAGTTATTGAAAACTTTAGCACATCCAGAGGATGCCAACAATGATCAATGGATGACTGAAAAGATGTTGGCCGGAAAATACGACACTTATCAGGTCAGCAAACGTTATATCTGTAAAAACGGAGCCATTGTCTGGACTAATCAAAGCTGTTCCATAGTCCGCGACACCAGTCAGCCCTTCATTATTAGCATGATTGAAGACATCACCGAGCGCAAACGGGCAGAAGAGGCACGATTTGAAGCCGAAAAAAAATATCGGGAAATCTTTGAAAATGCGATAGAAGGGATTTTTCAATGCACGACGACCGGACGTTACTTAAGTGTCAATCCAGCCTTTGTTAGAATGTTTGGTTATGAGTCTGCTGAACAGGTTTACCACGAAATTACCGATATCGGACAACAACTGTACCTCAATCCCCAGCGGCGTGAAGAATTTATCGAATTACTCCAAACTCATTCCGACTTACAAGACTTTGAATACCAAGCACGTTGTAGAAACGGGAGAATTATTTGGGTCAATGAAACAGTACGAGTCGTGCGCGACAGCCACGGGCAAATCCGCTATTATGAAGGCATTATTGAAGATGTCACTCAGCGCAAACTGACCGAGAAGAAATTGCGTTATGATGCGACCCATGATCAATTGACCGGACTGTTAAACCGGACAGCTTTCACGGTTCTCCTAACAAAAGCACTCTCTCGTTTGCACAATAACTGTACTCAAACCGACCCACCTCTCCAAGAAGATGAAAATAGGAAACACAACGAAACAGCGTTCTTGACAGTCAAAGTTGATTCCGTTCCTATTGAATTTGCGGTGCTATTTGTCGATTTAGATCGCTTTAAAATGGTTAATGATAGCATGGGACACTTGGTAGGTGATCAACTGCTCACGGAAATGGCTAATCGCCTAGATAATTATGTCGGTGAAAATGATATCGTCGCCAGATTTGGTGGTGACGAATTTGCGTTAATGTTAGAACACATTTCCAATTTAACCCGTCTTGAACAGCGTCTTGGACATATTCAACAACAGCTCAATAAGCCTTATACCTTAAAAAATGAAACGTTTATAACAACAGCCAGTATTGGGATTGCACTCTGCAAACCAGAATACTTAAACGCTGATGAAATTTTACGTGATGCCGACACCGCGATGTATGAAGCCAAAAAACAAGGGCCAGGAAAATCAGTGATTTTTCAACCAGGTATGCACATTGATGTTGTCAAAAAACTCCAGATGGAACGGGATTTACGCCAAGCCTTAGAACGGGGCGAGTTTATACTCCATTATCAACCGATTATTTCATTAAAAACACTCCAAACGGTCGGGTTTGAAGCACTGGTTCGTTGGCAACATCCCAAGGACGGGATGATCAGACCTGACCTTTTTATACCCTTAGCCGAAGAATCCGGTTTAATCAAAGAACTCGGCTTATGGGTTTTTGAAACTGCCTGTCTTCAGCTACGCCGCTGGCAAACCTTATTTGCCCACTGTGCCGAGTTAGGCATGAATATTAATGTTTCTCCAGTTCAACTGAAGCAACCTGAGTTAGTCAGTCAAATTAAACAGATTATTGGAAAAACCGGTATCAAAGCTTCAACCTGCCGAATAGAAATCACCGAAAGTGCGATGATGCAAGACCCCGATTCGGCACTGACGATGTTAAATGATTTAAAAGGTTTAGAAATATTGTTATATATTGATGATTTTGGAACCGGTTATTCCTCCTTGAGCTATCTACAAAGATTTCCGATTGATGCCCTTAAAATCGACAAAAGTTTTATCAGGGAAATTGATAGCTCTAACAAATCGGCACAAATTGCTCATGCCATCATCGCGTTAGGTGAAGCGTTTGATTTAAGAATCGTTGCCGAAGGCGTAGAAACCGATTTCCAAGTGTCCATGCTAACAGAAGCCCACTGTCATCATGTACAAGGCTACTTCTTTTCCCGCCCAAAGGACTCACAATCCATGGAAGAATATCTGCGCTTGGAAGAAAATCAATCCATGCAAACGATTCTCCGTTAAGCAGAAAGGTTTAAGCTGAAAGGTTAAAGGGGAAAGGTACCAGAGAAATTGGGCAAACCTTTTCACCTTGAACAGGACATGTAGTTATCCTTAATATTCAATAAGTTTTAATTCGTTTAGCAGCCCCTCATTCGACTCATCATTTGGTGCAGCAACGTTAAGATTCAAAAACCTGACCCGTTTTAAAACCGGGTCTGGTTTAACACTATTGAGGTTAACAACAAAAATGAATAAACTGCAAAAAAGCACCTTCAAAAAAATTTTTCGGGAACACTTTCAAGGTGAAGTACCTATCGTCAAATATGGCTCTGAACAAAAAATGCTGATTTCAGAGATCAAACAGAAATTAACCACAATGAATAGCTACGCCCTATTAGACAGCTATTACCCCAGATATATAAAAAAGGAATCTGATGAGCTTTGCTCTTTTGAAGTGCAGTCCCGATCAACACATTATGATTCTCCAGAATTTACGGTGAAATTTAATGATCAAAATGAATTGATCATAGAACAGAGGTATGGACTTAGCTCTCCGGTTTATCGTCTTGAGCAAATCTATACGCTTTTTGATAAACTGACCTCAGAATTTAAAAGACTTGACGCGAATAGCTCAAAACGTCAATCAAAAAGTCAATCAAAAAGTCAATCAAAACGTCAATCGGATCAGATCAAAAAGAAAAAGATTAAGGAACTTAAACATAACGCAATCATCGCCAAAATTCACCAGATCGCCAAAGAAGAGCAATTGGAGTTTTATCTCATAGAATACGTCACCAAAGTGAAACTAGCAATTCGTTTAGCTGAATCGGAAATGGTGGAGATTGATATTCCGTACAGTAAATTTCAACAAATACTGACCAATTTACCGGCGATGATTCAAGCCATTAAGGAATTTCATGAATTAGGAATCACTTTTAAGATGCGTAGAACCGGTTATCGTCATCCAAAGTGGATTTCTTACCAAGATGAACAAAAGTTCCGCTAAATTTCCAGTTCCTCAATGTTCAGTAGATTTGACGTGCGGCAACGTTAGGCAAGTAACAAACTCCAACCAACGAGGACCAAAAAATGCCAGAAGATCATTCTAATCACCATAAGTTCCGTGAACATCAACAGACTACTATCAAATCAATCAGCAATGAAATTGATACATTAGGAAAAATGGTGATTCTGGGAGATATTTTGCCGGAGATTGAATCCGCGCCGGGTCGTCTTCAGGGCATTATTTCAAGAGCCAAAGCATCTAGTCTTGTCGGTGTGGAACACGGTGTTTCATGACCACATTGAGGCTCATTTAATACCATTAGGAAATAAATTATGAGAAAAGTTATTCTATATCCCGGTGAAGATGGTTATATAGTCGCGGAATGCCCCAGTTTACCAGGCTGTATTAGCCAAGGTGAAACTCGCACCCAAGCACTTGAAAACATTAAAGAGGCCATTAGTCTTTATATTAAAACCCTTGTTGAAGATGGTGAATCAGTTCCAGAAGAGTGTGTTGAAATGGTGGAGGTGTGATGAGTAGATTACCCGTTATTTCAGGTAAAAAATGTGTTCAAGCACTCTCTAAAATTGGTTTTGTTGTAAGATTCCAACAAGGCAGTCATATTATCTTAGTTCGTGAAGCACCTAAAACACGTCTTAGCGTTCCTAATCATAAAGAACTTGATTAAGGCACATTAGGTGCTATTATCCGTCAAGCTGGACTGACTATTGATGAATTTATCAACCTATTGTAATCAAACGAGTACCTAAAAATGGCAGAATACTTCCGCTGAAAGAAGTCCAGCAACGTTATGAGGACTTGGCGCAAAAATTTTACTAGCCCAAACCGGTTAGTTCGGTTTTAAAAACCAGCCTGGTTTAACACCAAAAGTGGATAAACGAATAAAGAGCATGGTTCAAGTTATTTTAATTCGTTTATCCTCGTCATTCGTTGCACTTATCATTTGGAGCGGCAACGTAACATGAGTTATTTTAACAACGGAGTTTTATGAATGACAAAATCATTATCAACAATTTTGGGCCACTTAAACAAGTTGAATTAGACTTAAAAGAAATCATGGTTTTTATTGGCCCTCAAGCGAGTGGGAAATCAACCATTGCCAAGTTAATTCATTTTTTTAAGTATGTGACTTCAGCTTCGTGTTTAAAGACTCAACCGAAAGATTTGTTGTCAATTTTTAACCAATTTTTTGGCGAACATTATTTGCATCAGAGTCCAAACGCTGACATCGAATATTTGAGTAACGGCCAAATCACGCTGAAAAATGGCACGATACGTTATGACAACTTACCTCAGTCAACATATAAAACCACCCTGATTCCAGCCGGGCGAGCCGTTTATTCATTAATCTCAGAATCGCTTTTTAGTCTCACGTCTGAAGCTATTAGTATTGATCCAATGATCTTAAATTTTGGGCGACACATTGAATTATCCAGAAAAAAATTGGGTAATATCTTAAGCCAAGAAAAGGAGTTAGAGGCACTGTTAAAAGACATCCTGAAAGGACATTTTCAATATGTCAATGGTGAAAATCGCATTTATTTTGAAGAAAACCAGTACATTACCCTGGACAGAGCCTCTTCAGGACAACAAGAAGTGCTTCCGTTAATACTCATCTTGATGGATGTTTTTTATTCACAGCAGCTTAATTTTGTCACTATTGAAGAACCAGAAGCCCATTTATATCCCTATTCCCAATATAAATTAATTGAGTTAATCTGTCGGGTGCATCATTGTCATTTGGATAAACATCGTTTTATCATTACTACGCATAGCCCTTATATTTTAACCGCTTTTAATAATTTTTTGTTTTCCTATCGGGTTGCGAATATCAGTGAATCTGCTAAAGTCAGAGTCACAGCTGTCATACCGAAAGCGGGTTGGATAAATCCTAAGCAACTAGGGGCTTACTATGTGAACGAAGGCACGGCTGAATCTATAATGGATGAGTCCACTGGCTTGATTGCTGATAATGAGATTGATGATGCCAGTGAAGAGATAGCTGGACACTTTGATGCGCTGTTAGACATTTATCGAGCCTTTAAACATGGAAATGGATAACAAATTACGGACTATTTGCGCCCAAATCGAACATCACTGTCTGGAAACTATTTCAGACCGTGATTTTTACATTTATGACAGTGACGAAGAGCAGAGATGTTTTATTGATAAAGAGGGAAACCATTCAACCGGTGCTCAACTCTTTAAAGTGATCAACCACAATAATCAAAACATCCGATTCTTAGCCATTGATAAATGTTTGTTTTTTGATAGCGATAAATTTAAACGCTGTGATTGCCTTATTTACGATGAAAAATATTTATGCTTTATCGAACTCAAAAAAGTCGATACAACACGAAATAGAAATAGTGCCAAGAAAACGGCTAGGGCACAACTTTACTCAACCATTACGATATTTAAAGAAAAATTTGATTTTGAAAATAGGATTGTAGAAGCTTACTTATGTGTTGGTTACAAACCAACTAAACCGGCAATCTTGGCTTCTAGTCAAAGTGCCAAGGTGGCATTTGAAGACTTAAAAGCGAGATTGTATAACGGATGTCAAAAGCGTTTTTAAATGTTAGATTAGATAGGACTTTTTGCTAGAGCCGGTTTATAACTGGCTCCCTAACGTATTATATTATACTTAAAAGTTTTTCCTGCTAAAGTTTTTTCCGCGTTGAACATAGTAAAACGGATTGAATAAACTACACGTCCCCAACCCCGATAGGGGTTGAATGTTAAGAGCCAGTGGTGAAACCTGGGGTAGGAAACGCACATCCTTAACTTAATGGCAGTGACGTGAAACCTGGGGGAGAAAAACCAACGCCCCTTTGGGGTTGTTGTGGGAGGGTTTTTCCCGCACGCCCCAGGTTTCACCTCTTGCTCTTTACATTCAACCCCTTCGGGGTTGTGCGCTTTGATAATTAGACATCTTTCCTATTAAATTTAATTTCCTTTGATATCAATGTTTAAAGTTAAATTAGCGTGGCAATATCAAACTAACTACAATTGTTTTATAACAACCAATAACCACAAATACTATGTCACATTTACCACTGAATTTGAACGGGTTCACCTTTGCCGAGCTGTTTCAAGCCGACCAACTCAATACGCTCGATCAACAATTCCTGTCCCATTTGCATCATCATAACCCATCACGACACGCTGAACTACTGGCTTATCGGCACCAAACGCAAACGTTTACACCGGTACAACTCAGCGAATTATTATTGGCTTGTGCCAAAGTACTTGAGGAATTTCTGGCCGACTTATTTGGACTTCACGAACCGTTAACAAACGCACACCAACAAACCAATCAATCTAGCCCGATTTTTGAATTTAAAAAATGGTTGGTACTACGCCGAGCACGGCGACGCTTAACGAAAAAAGAATCGCTAGAGAGTTTTGCCGAACTCGATGCGTGGTTGACGCAAGCTTTGAAAAATACCGAATTATCCAACCTCGCTGCCGTTGAAACCCAAAGCGACTTAGCGAATCATCGGGAATTAGCGATTGCCCTTCTTGCCAAACACTATCTGGCCGATAAAGAGTGCTACGCCGATGAAATTGAAAAACTCACACGCTGGTGTATTCGCGCGTTGACAGCATCAGAAGGACAAGCGGCAGTGCGCGATTGG
>Ga0233403_10000638_pt1 | contig 16576 bp, 8 predicted proteins | sample Na_oxic_1_MG_FD_179866 | JGI IMG/M metagenome (GOLD analysis project Ga0233403, IMG submission 179866) | Seawater microbial communities from Saanich Inlet, British Columbia, Canada - Na_oxic_1_MG | ecosystem: Environmental > Aquatic > Marine > Inlet | place: Canada: British Columbia | collected...
TTGCTCTTAACGTTCAACCCCTACGGGGTTGATATTGTTAAAAGAATAACCCCACTCGCCTCTTGCTTTCACCCCAGGTGAAACCTGGGACAACCCCGATAGGGGTTGAATTTTAAGAGCAACTGGTGAAACCTGGAGAAACTTTCAAAAATATTTTTGCAAGAGGCTCTGTATTCAGTTGTTTATAAGATTGAACTCATCTGAACCAAATGACACAAAGAACCATCCCTAAAATACTGATAATCCAATAAAAATAATTCGTTTGGACTGATTCTACGCCTAATTTCGCGCCAAGATAAACGCCAAATTGGACATAGCCAAGCACGGCTATAATGGCACTATTAATGTTAATATCGCTCTAACAACATCTGAACTTCCTGTTCTAACGAATACTCTTTCATCACTCCCCATTCCTTTTTCTTAACCGCCAAATAAGATTGTGCTAAATCCGTTCCTAACGCCTCTAACAAAACTTCATCTTGTTCCAATTCCGTAATTGCAGCCCCTAGATGGATTGGCAACCGATAAATGCCACGCACCTCACGTTCTGATTCCGCGATGCTGTCAGGATTGGTCGTTATTGGCTCTGCTAATTGAAGGGAACGACGAATACCATCCAAGCCAGCCGCAATCACTCCTCCTAATGCCAGATAAGGATTAGAAGAAGCATCCACCGTTTTTAATTCAAAATGAGTTGGACTTGGCGGACTTGGATTGGTTGGAACTCGGACAGCGGCTTCTCGGTTATTAAATCCCCAACAGTTATAAGCGCCGCTGTTCAAATCAGGTTGAATACGCTCATAAGAATTGCTAGTTGGCGTTGTTAATGCCATTAAAGCCGGTAAGTGATGAAGTAATCCGGCGATAAAACACTTCGCCACCTCTGATAATTCACCCTTTTTTTCACCATCAGGAAGACCGTTTATCCCATTTTGCCAAAGGCTTAGGTGAAGATGGCATCCGCTGCCTTCCATTGCAGAAAATATTTTGGGCAAAAAGGACGCGATGAGGTGATGTTGATGAGCAACTGCTTTAACAGTCTCCCTAAATACAATTTGCTGATCGGCAGCTGATAAAGCATGAGTATGTGATACTGAGATTTCATGGTGCCCAGGACCTGATTCCGGATGGTATAATTCCACCGGTACGTCTTGATTGATTAGGGCGTCAGAAATGTCGTTGATTAGCCCGTGTTGTAAGTCCATCGTCCAACTGGAACCAGATAATACGGTGTTATTTGCTGGTATGAGTTGAGATTCTGATGATTTTAACAGGAAAAATTCGTTTTCAAAGGCCGCGACGATTTTCAGACCTTCGCTGGCTGCTTCCTTGATCATACGCTTGAGAAAATGACGGGGACAACAAGACCAAGGTTGTCCCTCTTTAAACAGATCAGTTAGGACTCTAGCATGGCCGGCAGCGTAGGGCAAGACAGTTAAAGTGTCCCAATCAGCGACCATACGAATTTCTTCACTGATCGGAATCCCGCAGCCGGCGATCATATAATCAGCAATCGCTGGATACGTTTGGTGAGCCGCCGAAATACCTATTCCATCCTGGAGATAAGCCTCTAATCGATTTATATGAACCGCCTTGCCTCGAATGATATTACTATTACCACACCAAATGTAGCGAATGAATTGGGTCCCGTTGCTCTCTAAAAAGGACGTGATTTCGCCTATTTCTTCTTTTCGCATAAATTTTGGCCCGTGTTGAGTTATAAATAATTCCAAAAAGGGCAGACACTGATGTCTGCCCTTACTAACTGGTTTTCTCGATTCATGCTGTCGAGGCCTCTTGAATTGGCAAGCCTAAATCAGACGATAGTCCAAGCAATTCGGCGGAGTAACAAAGTTCGGCCGAAGGCTCTATCCAGCCGACGGTGATATCAGAGTTATTTCTAAAAGCCAGTAATAATTGTAAAGCTGCGGTATCGATTCGTTCAACCTTGGCACCACACAATTGAACGCGACAGTCATGGTATTGAGATAATTGTTGATACAGATCATTCAATTGTGCCAATGTCAGGGTTGGTTCCAAATCAATCTTTTTCCATTCACTCTTCACCAACGGAGTGGGAGGGTGAGAAACTTTCGACACTTCATTTGAGTCTATCACTGGTGCTGTTTCGCCAGGCGGCGTTGCTGATTGGCTGTTCTCATCGTTCATCCTATTTTGGTCCTTTTAGTTAGGGTGCTGATACGATACTCATGACAAATGACAAATGACAAATGACGATTTGTTTTGGTTATTTCTTTATTTGGAGGTTCTTGCAAAACCCCAGGTTTCACCTATTGCTCTTCACATTCAACCCCTATCGGGGTTGTTGCCCCAGGTTTCACCTCAATGCCATTGAATTAAGGATTTTAATTGGGGTAACCACAAGGGATTACCCCTACAAAATCAATGAATTACGTAGGGGCAATCTGGAATGGTTGCCCGGCACGATATGGCAGTGAGGTTTCACCTGGGGCTATTCACATACCCCATACCTCATACCTCATCATACCCCAGGTTGCACCTCACTGCCATTAAGTTAAGAAAATACGTGATTATAATCAACATGTTATATTATATAATTCAAGTCGCTCTTAAAGTATAGCATCCAAACTAAAGTTTGGACTCCGGCCAAACTAAAGTTTGGACTCCGGCCAAACTAAAGTTTGGACAGCCAAACTAAAGTTTGGACTCCGGCCAAAATATTTATCTCACTTAAAAGTCCTCCCATCCATCGTCATCGTCTGACGATATCTGCTGGGAAACCTGAGCTTTCTTTTGACGTGATAGAGGCGGCTTTTTTTTCGTTCTTTGAGTTTGTGATGAGATTTTGGTACCCAAGTTAAAAAAAGCAACTTGTTGTTTGAGGCTTTGGGCTTGTTCTTTCATGGATTCACTGGCCGAAGCGGCTTCTTCGACTAGGGCCGCGTTTTGCTGGGTCACTTCATCCATTTGAGTGATCGCTTTGTTAACTTGATTGATGCCAGAAGATTGTTCTTGACTGGCCGCCGCAATTTCAGTCACGATGTCACTGACTTTTTTCGCCGCGATAACGATTTCTTCTAAGGTTTTTCCAGACTGGTTAGCCAACTCGGTTCCTTCTTCTACCTTGACAACGCTGTCTTGGATCAGTTCTTTAATTTCTTTTGCGGCTGTGGCACTGCGTTGGGCAAGGTTGCGAACTTCTGAAGCCACCACCGCAAATCCGCGTCCTTGATCACCAGCACGGGCCGCTTCAACGGCCGCATTCAGGGCCAATAGATTGGTCTGAAAGGCAATTTCATTAATGACTCCAATGATGTCAGCGACTTTTTTACTGCTATTGCTAATTTCTGCCATCGCGTTGATGGTGGCACCAACGACTTCTCCCCCCTTTTCAGCTTGATATTTGGCACTGAGAGCTAACTGGGTGGCTTCTCTGGCATTATCAGCACTTTGTTGCACGGTACTGGTCATTTGTTCCATACTGGCGGCGGTTTGTTCTAGTGAGGCCGCTTGTTGTTCGGTGCGTTGACTGAGGCTCATATTGCCTTGCGAGATTTCTCCCGTAGCCGTAGCCACAATGTCGGCCGAACACGAAATGTCGGTCATAATTTCCGTTAGGCGCGAGACGGTGGCATTGGCATCTTCTTTCAATTGTTCAAACGCACCGACGTAGTTCTTGTCAATCTTTTGGGTTAAGTCACCCTGGGATAAGGCGGACAACAGGCGCATGAGGTCTTCCAGAATACTCTGATTGAAGGCCACTATCTGATTGATGTTGTCGCTCAACGTTTTGAAGAATCCGGTTTTGTTCTCAAGACTGATACGTTCTTCAAAATTGCCTTGGGAAATGGCCGTGATGACCTGATTCATTTCTTTTTCTAAGTGTTCTCTCAACTGCGTTTGCATGTCGGCGAAGGCTTGGAGCAATTGAGCGATTTCGTCTTTGCCGGTGACTTGAATGTCATGATTCAAATGACCCGCGGCAATGCCCTTAGAAATATCCACCAAATGAGCCAACGGATGTTTGATACTATGGGTCAGCAACCAAGCAATCCCAATAATCACCACGATACAAACCAGAGTGATGAGACCAAGCGTCCATTGCAAGGCGGTGATAGCGGCAAAGGCTTCCGCTTTATCAATTTCAACGAGCAGTGCCCAAGTGGTACTTCCGACTTTCACCGGTGTGTAGGCGGATAGGACGGAAGAGTTACGGTAGTCCTTAATTATTTGGCTACCGGTTTGGCCGGCTAACGCAGCACGACTGGCTTCGGTATCGACAGCCCCAGTGACCGGGTTGGCAAAAGAGGCTTTTATTGAGCGATTCACCGGATCAAGGAAGGAGTTGGAACGCATCAGTTTATCACTCCCTACCAGATAGGCTTCACCCGTTTTACCCATCCCGGCACGTTGCTGCATCATATTACTCAGTTCTATGTCGCTAAATTGTACGACGACCACCATTTCAACCGTGCCATTGTGAAGTAGGGGCAGTGCCATAAAGGCGGCTGGCTCATTGTTACTGGGGGCGTAAGGCGCGTAGTCACTGATGCCGAATGCCTTGGTTTTTAATACTTCTTCCGTCAACAGACCCAGTCCCGAGTGAGCATATTTGCCGGTAAGGATATTGGTATTGTAGTCGGCTTCATGCTTGGCCGTGTAAAAAACCTGCCCTTCTGGATGTATCAAGAAGAGATCATAATAACCATATTCGGCCAAATATTTGGCGAAAAACGGTTGTTGTTCTCCTTCCCGTGTTGGGGTCAGTGCATCTTCTAAACCGAGGGTGACAATAATAGCCCAATTAAGACCGGTTATTTGTAGCGGGGCATAGCTGGTGATTTGTACTTGGCTGCCAGTTTGGCCTCTCTTGATTTCGGTGCTGGTTTGTCCGGCAAGGGCTTTATTAATGGTATCGCTGGTGGTTTCCACACCGATGCGCTGTTGAGCGGTTCCATTGACCATTTTGTCACTGCGATAGACCGTTTTATCCTTCAATGTACTGACTAAGTAAGTTTCTCCGGTTTGGCCTAGTCCTTGATGCTTTTGGACAATCGCGTTGAGTTGGTCTGGTGTCACACAAAGTACTAACACGCCAACGAGTTTACCGGAAATAAACACTGGGGCGGCAAAAAAGATGACCGGCTGCTTTTCCTCAGAGAAGACACAAGGCGAGAAATCATGAATGGCTATGCCATTCTGCCCTTTTTGAAAAACAGCAGTCAACGGACTGTTTTTTAACTCGCGGCTCAGCAAATTTTTTCCCACCACCGCACTTTGGGAGGCCGAATAAACAATATCGCCATCCTTGGCAATCAGGAATAAATCATGATAGTGATGTTTTTCCTTGAACTGTCTCAGTTCAACCTGAAATTTCTGAGAAGTGGCTTGCCAAGCCTTCTCCTGTTCTTTGCCTTCCAAGTGAAGTGCCTCCTCAAATTGCTGCAACGCCTGCGAAATGGAAACACTTTGCGATACAAGTGTGAGGTTATGTAAACGTTCTTCAAAGTATTGTTCCAATTGGAACTTTTGATGATCTCTGACTGCCTGAAGCTGCCCAAAGGCATTTTGCCGAAACAGAGCGACTGTTTCCAACAGCACATGCATATCGCTTTCGCGTTCAGCAAAATAATCTTCAACCCGGGATTTTTTGTCTTCCCGGATACTTTCAAGTTGGTTAAAAGCCGCGTTTGACAGTGCCTTATGGCTTTCCAATAAGGAAAATATGCCAGCCAGAGAGAATATGAAAGCTATTCCCAAGAAAGCGGCGATGAGTTTGGTGCCAATTTTCATGTTGAACATAAGTTTTTGGTCCTGAGTTAGATATAGATATCCTAAATGATTTATAATTTTTAAAATATCAAATTCAAGCCGATTTTTTCACCACCATCTGCTATGAATCATTTAGGAGTTGTATGGATTTTCAGAAAAAGAGGTTCTTCGATCTCGGTCAATTTTTTTGGTCTAGTAGGGTGGGTAGAGTGTAACGAAACCCACCGCTTAACGAACGAAACCCACCGCTACACTTAACGAAAGCCCCATTTTAGGACGATCCAATTTCAGCCAATTTATTAACCAAATGGGCGGTCAGTTGACTAAATTGACTTCCTAAGTGCATTTTATCGGCTGCTCCGTTTTTTTGCCCCGCTAATGCTAAGCTCAGTATGTGCGAGGCTTCTTCATGAAACGCTTGGTGTAGTTTCGCGATTTCCTGGTAATCTGGCAAGCGTTTTCCCTCTTTTGAATCAAGCCATTGTCCAAAGGCACAGGTATGGTGATTTCGGGTTTGTTCAACGGTAAAATCACTTTGTCCGGTTTCTATCGCATCTTTAAGATGGATTTTCCAACGACTATGGGCCCAAATGGCCTTATCAATGGCTTCGCTGATGTTCATGTTGAATTCCTTTGAGTGAGCAGTTAGTTATTACGAAAAATTTTTGAAATCCGAGAGGCTCTTGCAAAACCCCAGGTGAAACCTGGGGAAACTTTCAAAAAGAGTTTTGCAAGAGGCTCCCGATTTAAAAAAAATCGGATTATTCTATTTCTCGATGATCAAGTCCAAAGCTAAAGCTTTGGACTCCAGGAATGATTTAAAAATCTTCCCATTCGTGGTCATTTTCGTAACTCTCTGTTTTGTGGGAAGTCGTCAGTTTATGAGAAATAGTGGGTTTGGGCTTCTTAGTGTTCTGGATCGGAACTTGTTCACCCACATCGAAAAATGCGATTTGTTCTTTCAGGCTCTGAGCTTGTTCGGTCATAGCACCGCTGGCAGTGGCGGCTTCTTCTACCAAGGCGGCATTTTGTTGGGTCATTTCGTCCATTTGGGTGACGGCTTTATTAACTTGGTCAATACCTGAGGATTGTTCTTGACGGGCGGCCGCAATTTCACTGATAATGTCGCTGACTTTTTTGACCGATAGAACAATATCTTCTAAGGTTTCGCCAGATTGATTAGCCAGTTTGGTCCCTTCATCCACTTTCGCCACACTGTCTTGGATTAAGCCTTTGATTTCTTTGGCCGCCGCCGCACTTCGCTGGGCCAAATTGCGTACTTCTGAGGCGACGACGGCAAACCCTCGTCCTAGTTCACCAGCGCGGGCAGCTTCAACAGCGGCGTTCAGTGCCAACAGATTGGTTTGGAAGGCTATTTCATTGATGACTTCAATGATTTCGGTGATTTTGTTGCTACTTTTGCTGATTTCCGTCATAGCCGTAATGGTCGCACCCACGACTTCGCGGCCTTTTTCGGCCTGAATTTTGGCACTGAGAGCTAATTGGCTGGCTTGTTGGGTGTTACCTGCCGTTTGCTGTAGGAGACTGGTCATTTGTTCCATACTGGCAGCCGTTTGTTGCAACGAAGCCGCTTGTTGTTCGGTGCGTTGACTGAGGCTGATATTACCTTGCGAGATTTCTTGAGATGCTCCATTGACAATGTTGGCGGTTTGCTGAATTGCGGTCATAATTTCTGTCCAACGATTGACGGTGACATTGGCATCTTGTTTCAATTGCTCAAAGGCACCGGCATAATTACTTTCAATCTGTTGGGTTAAATCGCCTTGGGCTAAAGCGGCAAACATTCGCATGATGTCTTCAATCATTCCTTGATTGAAGGCGATGATTTGATTCAGACTTTTGCTAAAGGTTTTGAAAAAGCCGGTCTTGTTTTCAAGGCTGATACGTTCTTTGAATTCACCTCTTGAGGCGGCCAGAATGACGGTATTGATTTCTTGCTCGGTGGCCACTTCTTGAGTGCGATCTTTAAATTCAAAAACGGTTCCTAAGCGCTCACTGTCCGCATTGAACACTGAGGATATGCTGGTATCAATGGTTAATCTGCCTATTTGGAGGGTTTCAAGATAATTACCGTTCAAGGTTGACAATAATTGCCGTTGCTGATGGGGATTTTTATAGAACACGTCAATATGGGCACCCATCAGATGATTGGCATCAAAATCAGGCAATTCGGCACGAATGTTGTCTTGTTCGGAATTGAACAAGTTTTTGGCCGCTTCATTGAGGTAGAGGATTTTATATTGATGATCGGTAATCAACACGCTGGTAATGACTCGATCTAAAGCACGGTTGATACGCAACGCTTCATTAGCAATGCGTTTTTCTTCCTCAATGCTATCACGCAATTGGGTTTGCATATTGTTCAGTTCATCAATACGCTCACGCAATTGGGTTTGCATACGGTCAAGCGCTTGTAACAATTGTCCCGTTTCAGTTTGGTTGGCCAATTCAATCTGATTGTTCAACTGGCCGGTTGCAATCATTTCGGCAAATTTTATGGCTAAATTCAAGGAATGGGTAATCGTGCGTGAGATTAGGGACGCAAACGAGATACCAATGATGATCACTATCACCAAAACAATCGCTACCCATAAATATAATTGATGGGTTCGAGAATCGGCATGTTGTATAAATTCCTCGGCTTTGTTGTTCGCAAAATCGGTGAGCTTATTGATAGCCGCTTCTAGCTGAGCAACATGTTGGCTGCCTTTTCCTTTGGTAATGGCCGCCGCGTCGTTCTTTTTGTCTTGGTTGATTAAGGCGATGACTTCCTCTCGAATGGGTTTCCATTCAATAACGAGTTTTCTCAGCGTTTGAACGTCTTTTTTGTCCCCCAAAAAGCGTTCCGATATGATATCCAAGCGGTCGTAGACCGCTTTTTCAGATAAATCGACCGCTTGGAGAGCGGCTTCTAAAGCCGCTTCCTCCTTCGCGAGGACGATATCTTTCATGCCACGGTGCATTTTGACAATGTGAATATTGACATCCCGTACTGCATTACTCACCGTGAAGGGATGCTGGTACAACTTGGTCGTGAGTTCAGACAAGGTTTGCATCTGAAGCAAGGCAAATAGCCCCACGATCATTATCAGGAGAATCATCAGTCCAAAACTGAGAAATAATCGGGTACTTATTTTGAGTTTTTGAAACATCACGTAACGGCTTCCTTTTGTTGGTCATTAAGTCATTGACTTCAGTATATTATACCGATTTAAATCCGGTTCGAGGTGAAGAAAGCCTGGAACGAATGATAAATTAAGTTAAATCGGTATAATGTCTATTGTTTTATGTCAGGTGGGAGAAATATTTTTAAATACCCAGGGCAACCACAAGGGATTGCCCCTACAAATCAATGCGTGATGTAGGGGCAATCCGTTATGGTTGCCCAATTAACCAAATACCCAGGGCAACCACAAGGGATTGCCCCTACAAATCAATGCGTAATGTAGGGGCAATCCTTTATGGTTGCCCAATTAACCAAATACCCAGGGCAACCACAAGGGATTGCCCAATTAACCAAATACCCAGGGCAACCACAAGGGATTGCCCCTACAAATCAATGCGTAATGTAGGGGCAATCCTTTATGGTTGCCCAATTAACCAAATAATACCCAGGGCAACCACAACGGATTGCCCCTACAAATCAATGCGTGATGTCGGGGCAATCCGTTATGGTTGCCCAACACGATATGGCATTGCCCCCCCCGGTTGTCCATTCAAAAAAAGTGGACGGGTTGTTGTCCATTCAAAAAAACAAAAAAAGTGCCGGGTTGCATTCAAAAAAAGTATTATATCCTTTTTGATAAACAATCGTTATAGTCAGTATAAATTTATGCCACTGGCAGCTCAATAATAAAAGTAGCCCCTTGTCCTAATTGACTTTCACACCAGACTTTGCCTTGCATAGCTTCGACTAATTTTTTGACGATAAATAAACCTAAACCAGTTGAATGTTCTCCGCCAGTGGGTTTGGCACTGAGACGCGAAAATTGTCCAAACAATTTGTGTTTATCCTCATCAGTGAAACCGGGCCCTTGATCTCGTATTTTACAATGGACATATTTGTGACTTTTGGCAAGACAAACTGAAATGTATTTACCAGGCGGAGAATATTTGATCGCATTGGAGATAAGATTATCTAAGACTTGGTGAATAGTGTTTTCTTCTGCCCTGGCATAATATTGTTCTTTTGCATCTCGACATTGCAATTGGATATTTTTTTTCTCTGCCAGTCGACGGTAATGTTCAACAATTTTTTGCAAAATAGGGTAGATGTCAATGGTTGTTAATGAGATTTTTTGTTGACCCACTTCAATCGCATTCACATCTAACAAATTTTTTACGAGTCCAAACATTTGCCGGGCGCTGGTATAAATGTGATCGACAATTTCAATAATCTCATCCTTAGGCATCTCATCAAAATCACTTTGAATCATTTCCGCATAACCCTGAATGGCCGAGAGCGGATTTTTCAAATCATGTGCGGCAATGCCTAAAAATATATTTTTTTCTTGATTGAGTTTGATTAACGCATGATTTTTGTTATTTAATTCATGCGTCCGTTTGGCAACTTCTTTTTCTAAATTGGCATAAAATTGTGCTAACTCTTTTTCTTGATGATAACTCCGCAATGCTTCCTTAACTGTTAAATTGAGATCAGATGAATCCCAAGGCTTACTGAGATAGCGATAAAGATTGGCATGATTAACTGCACTACCTATCGCCTCCGCATCAGCTTGTCCGGTGAGCAGAATGCTAAACGTTTTAGGTGAAAGTGCATGAATGTGTTTAAGCAATTCATGCCCTTTCATCCCCGGCATAATTTGATCACTAATAGCAATCGGCAATTCAATACCTTCATCTAGCATTTCTTCAACAATTTCTAATGCTTCTTCACCGGTTTCGGCAGTTTCAATGCCATAATCAGTTTGAAAATGACGTTTGAGTTGTTGTTTCAGACTGAAAAGGATGACTTTATCATCATCAACGCACAAAATAACCGGTTTTTTCATCTTTTCTCTAAACCAGAATGAATGGTATTAATCAAATCAGCTTCTTCCCAAGGCTTTCGTAAGCAATTGAGCAGATTAGCCTCACGTTTAGCCCTTTCTACCGCCTCTTCATCCGCTTGCCCGGTTAACATAATTTTAGCAATCCGAGGGTATTTATGATGCACTTGGATTAGAAATTCATCCCCTTTCATTTGCGGCATCAACCAATCAGTCACAATAATTAAAATTTCAACATCATCTTGACTAAATTCGTCGATGACTTCCCAGGCTTCTTCGGCACTTTCGGCAAATTCATAAATGTAATTGTTGCCAAAGTGCTTTTTAATTTGGGCTTTGAGGCTAATCAAAACCGTTTTTTCGTCATCAACACATAAAATCGCTTTTTTGGGCATTGTGCATTCCCCAGTTGGAGTCCAAGCTTTAGCTTGGAACGGTATGTTTCTGAAAACAGTCTCTCCTTATTACCTAAAAATGGCAATCAGTATCCTTTTAATTTTATTAATCAATTACTTAATGTTGATTATCGATCACCTGATGGTGAATGAAATTAAAACGGAATAATTAAAAATTATGAAAACATTCAATGTGTTAAATTAAATAATATCTTTTGAATTGCCATTTTTAGGTATTATTTTTTTGGTAAGTATACACTAAAAGTGGTTTTACCAGGCTGACTTTCAACTTCAATTTGGCCCTGATGCTTGTCAATAATTATTTTGTTGACAATATCCAAGCCTAAGCCACTGCCTTCACCAGCCGACTTGGTGGTAAAAAACGGTTCAAAAATGCGGGGTTTAATCTCATCGGGAATACCTTTGCCAGAATCGGTGATTTGAATGACAATTTGATTCTCTTGTTCGGTCACGGTGATATCAAGATTGCCTTGATTATCCATCGCTTGAATCGCATTATGAATCAAATTGGTCCACACTTGATTCAGTTCATCTGGATAGCAAAGGATTTCTGGGATATCTTGATAATGAGTGGTGGCTTCGATGCCATGTTTCAACTGATTGTGATAAAGAGTTAAAACGACGTTGATGCCATCAGTGATCTTCGCTTTCACCATTTTACTTTCGCTATCATAACGCGCATAGCTTTTAAGCGCAAAAACGACTTTGGAGGCTCGCTCAACCGCGGTCAAAATATTTTGGCTGTGAATCTGTTGCATGGTCAAATGATAAGCCATTTGCAAAATAAATGGGTTATCAGGGCTTTGAAACAGTGAGATAAAAGATTCAATATCCTGATAAATGCCCATATCGACCAGTGTATCCGCCATATCATCGGCGTTTTCCATTTCATAGTCTTCTAACTGATTGCGTATTTTCCGTCTGATTTTTCGTTCTTCTCTGGACGTGAGATTGGTCTTGTTTTTTAGGGCGGTTTCCGATAATGCAAAGAAATCGCGTTGTTGTTCCAAAGACAGTTTTTGGAGTAATTGCGGTAGTTGTTGAACCGATTCATTCAGCCCATCCACAATATTGCCAATGGAAGCGCGTATCGCACCTAACGGCGTATTGATTTCATGGGCAATACCGGCCACTAATTGGCCCAACGCGGCCATTTTTTCTGATTGAACCAGCTCTTGTTGCGTGGTTTTGAGATGTTCAAGTGTTTGCGACAATTCTTGAGTGCGTTCAGCAACTTTCGCCTCCAGAGTGCGATTATATTCGGCTAATTCTTCATAAAGTCGCGCATTATCCAATGAAATAGCGGCTTGACTTCCTAAGATCTGCACGGTTTCCACTCGTATTGGCGTAAAAGCGCCGGTGGCTAAATTATTTTCCAAATACACGAGACCGGAAAGTTGACCTTGATTAACAAGAGGTACGCATAAAATGGATTTGGGTTGATTCTTCAGAATATAGGGCGTTTGGGTAAAATGACCCTCATTGAAGGCATCATTCAATATCACCGGTTCTTGAGTCCGTGCTACATAATTAATAATGGCGGTTGGCAACCCATTTTGAATGGGAACTGATTGTAGCACTTGGATATTTCGTTGATTCGTTGTCCCTTCTGCTTCAATCAACCATTGTCCGTGTTTTTCCAGTAACAAAAAGCCTTTTTCAGCACCGGCATTTTTGATAATGATGTTCATCAAATGAACCAATAATTTCTCTAATTGCACTTCCCCAGCAATCATTTGTGAAGCTTTCATCACCGTTTCTAAATCTAGGAGGCTGAGTCGCCCATTGCTAGTCGTGCTGATTTTACGGGTAGCAAGCACGGTGGTTGCCGAGTGCAATTTATCAATCAGAATTGATTCTGAAATTTGAGCCAAAAATTGTGGATAGCGTTGTTCTAAATCCTCCACTTTTGCCAACGCGCCCCATTGTTGGTAGCGATAATGCGCTTCTTTCAAATAAGTTTGGGCAAACTTGTCCATGCCTTGGGCGAGATAAAATTCGGCGGAGAGTTCATAAGCCAGTGCTTCTTCATGAATATATTGATTTTTTTTGGCACCAGCAATGGCTTTTTCATATAACCCAACCGCTTCCCAATTGCCAAGAATGCGAGCTTTTTCCGCTTCAACCAAGTCATACTTGTGTTGATAGTTCATCGGAGCATGAAAAGCCCAAATTTTCATTTGGTTCTGGTTAGTAACGGCTTTGCCTAAGTAATCGACTTGGGTAGCTTCATCAACATTGGGATATTGGGCTAAAAGCGCGAGCGAATGATAGAAAGGTCGTTGCCCAACTGCCATTGCGCCGGCAATCGCTGATTCATAATTCATGGCAACTTCCGCATGAGCCATCGCATTGATGCTATCTTTCCATAAATAGCTCATGACCATTTTTTTGAGATAAACAACATAAAGAGAAGTCAGATTGTTGGTATCTTGTAAGATCGGCAACATTTCTTCTTCATTGAAAAAACGCTCATTTTTTCCAGTTAATTCAACTACCCACTGTGTCCAAATACTGAGATAACCAAGAGTAAACTCTTGTTTAATTTTTCTGAGTAAATCAATATATTGCGTGTGCGTTTGATGAACTTTACCTAAAAAAACACCACTTAGAAAGAGATTGGAACAAGAGTTGACCGTTGCATGACCCGCATATTCAAGATCACCTGTTTCCAAGCCAATTTGAACCGTTTGCTGTAACGCCTCAACAGACTCTCTAGCTGGTATTTTCCAATGGCTAATAAAAACATTAAAGAGATTGTGGACTTTACATTTTATTTCGGTGGCTTCAAATCGTTCCAACATGTTCAATGCCAGCTGACCGAATTGGTATCCCTCTTCGATTTGTTTTCCGCTGGCACATAAAAGTAACCCATAGAAAACATAGGCAAACGCCGAAAATCTTGAATTGCCATACCGAAAACAAAGAGAAAGCATAGTCAATGCAATTTGCGGTAACAATGCGGGTTGTGCCACTAACACCGGGGCTAATAAATTCATTAAAATACGTAAAGCCGCTTGCTTAGAAGCATCTGTCATGATAGGTAATTGGTGAAGTTTATCAATGACAAGTGCTTGAGGCGGTGCTGTTACCAATTCTACTTCTAATCGTTCTAATACTTGCAACCCGGTATCTATCGCCGATTGCATCTGATTTCTGGCTTTATAAGACCAGATTTGAATCTCATAAAGTTTCACTTGATCAAGGAGAGTCTGAGCTTTTGGCAAAACGATTTCTGAAAGTTGTTGAGCTTGCTTGTAGTTGGTATTGAAATATTCAGCTTCAACTACTTCCAAATGTAAAACGAACGTTAAATCATACTGATTTTCCCAGCAATCCCAGGACAACTGTTTTAAGCCGGTTTCCAAATATTTCATGGCGGCTTCATAAGCAGTAGCTGCTTTGGCTTTTTGTCCGGCCTTCAGGTTTAGGCGTGCGATGTCCTCTTTTTCAGCTTGAGAAGTCACCAGTGTTCGCCCCAAATTGAGATGATCAACCATTTCAAACAAATGCTCGGACAAGCTCTCATCAGAGGTGTTTTTCCACAGCAAACGACCAATTTTTAAATGAATGCGTGGTTTTTGTTCATCAGGAATCAGCGCATAAGCAGCTTGTTGCATTCTATCATGTAGAAATTGGTAATAGGCCATCGGTAATTGGGAGTCTAGCCGATTTTGAGTGCCGCTATTTTGCACTAATCCTTCTTCAAGGGCTGGCTGTAGATGTTGATAAATATCGGTGGTTGATTGTTCGGAGATCAGAGAAAGCGTATTGAACTCAAAACGATTGCCGATACATGCCGCTAAACATAACAGACGTTGGGTGGCTTCGGGCAGTTTTTTCAATCGCCCAATCATTAAATCGACAACGTTGTCGGTCATGTTGAGGGCTTCTATTTTGGCGATATCCCATTGCCAAATCAAGGGCGATACGGAAGTTTTCTTGATAACGTCAGGAATATGAAAGTTTAACAGTTTTTCCTTATAGAGAGTCTCAATAAATTGGTTGACAAAAAACGGATTACCGGCGGTTTTGCGTGTGACTAACTGAGCCAAGGGTTGAACGGTTTGCCGGTCAGAATGCAACGTATCGGCAATCAGTTGAGTCACCTGTTCAAGCGTTAAAGGTCCTAACTTGATTTGATGGATAGGCACTTCTTCTTTGGGCAATTTGGAAAGCGTGATGGAAAGCGGATGAGTTGGACTCACTTCATTATCTCGATAAGCACCAATTAAAAAGAGAAAACCCAATTCCTCATTCGTCATCATCAATTCAATCAGTTTCAAGGTGGCGGAGTCAGCCCATTGCAAATCATCCAAGAAAATCACCAAGGGATGTTCTGGTTCGGCAAAAAGGCGAATAAAGTTTTGAAATACCAAGTTAAATCGATTTTGGCTTTCGGTTGGGCCCAATTCTGGCACTGGTGGTTGCTTGCCAATCATCAGTTCGATTTCTGGAATGAGATCAATGATTAATTGGGCATTTGGTCCTAAGGTACGGAGGATTTTTTCTTTCCAACGTTGGAGTTGTTCCGCGCTTTCGGTCAGCAGTTGCCGTACTAATTCTGAAAAAACGCTAACGATGGCCAAGTAAGGTACATTGCGCTGAAATTGGTCAAATTTGCCGGACAGAAAAAAACCGTTTTTTTCGGTCAATTTCTGATAAATTTCCTTGACCAACGCCGACTTTCCAATCCCAGAATATCCCGCGACGAGCATCATTTCGGGTTTTCCGGTCGTGGCTCCTTTTTGACTGACGCGCTCAAACGCGCTTAAATAGGTTCTGATTTCCTCTTCACGTCCATAGAGTTGTTGTGGGATTTGAAATTGGTCGGCAAAATCGTGCTGTCCCAATTCCAGCCGAAAACCTTCAAGGTTTTTGAAACGTTGAAGGTTTTCCCGGCAGATTTCCAAATCCGCTTTCAATCCAAAAGCGGATTGATAACGATCTTCGGCATTTTTGGCCATCAATTTCAGTACGATGTTGGAAATGATGGGTGGAATGTTGGGATTAATTTCATGCAAAGCGATTGGCATTTTTGCCAGATGACAATGTACCATTTCCATCGCTTCATCCGTTTCAAACGGCAATTTTTGTGTGAGCATTTGGTAACAAGTCACTCCCAACGAATAAAAATCAGTGCGATAATCCATCGCCCGATTCATGCGTCCGGTTTGCTCTGGTGCCATATAAGCCAAGGTGCCTTCTAAGCTATTGATATGACAGAGGGTTCGATTTTCACGCGGCCATCGCGTCGAAATTCCAAAATCACTCAATTTGATTTGTTGGGTGTTTGGATTCCATAGGATATTGGAGGGATTAATATCCTTATGAATGATATTTTGCCGGTGTAATTCACCAACAATTTCAACCAAA
>Ga0233403_10000639_pt1 | contig 16574 bp, 5 predicted proteins | sample Na_oxic_1_MG_FD_179866 | JGI IMG/M metagenome (GOLD analysis project Ga0233403, IMG submission 179866) | Seawater microbial communities from Saanich Inlet, British Columbia, Canada - Na_oxic_1_MG | ecosystem: Environmental > Aquatic > Marine > Inlet | place: Canada: British Columbia | collected...
GTAGAAGTGCCGGGTGTTGGTGGGGATGGTGCTATCAGTCAATCATTTTCAACCGAAATTGGGGTCAAATATGAAGTATTGTTTGATTTATCTGGGTATCCCGCCGGTAATAGGATTCCATCATTAATCGTGTCGGTTGGTTCTGATTCACAAGATTTTTATTTTGATGTTGCCGGGCATGATACTACTCAAATGGGTTGGGTTGAAAAGTCTTTTGTTTTCACTGCAACTAGTAAAAAGACTAAATTAACTTTTACTGGAGGCAATATATATCCAGCAATTGACAACGTCCGCGTTTTCCTATACGAAGTCAAGCGCGAAACTCTCACGCAACCCGATCTCACTATCCCCAATTTATCCACTGCCAACCTATTTACTGATATGCAGACATTAGAAGTCCGTGGCAATGTGGACGTGATGGTGGAAAATCTCGGCACTAAAGCTGAGCCAACCCAAGTTACGGTTTTTGAGGACACCAACCACAATGGCCAATTCGATGCTGACTTTGATAACAAGCTCGGTGTTGCGGATTCGCTTGCCCAAGAAACGGCGGTAATCCAAGAAGTCCCTATCAACGGTACTTTGGCATTTCTTGATAGTCCCATTTTCGCCAAGATAGACAGTGAGCAACAGCTTGCCGAAGCGGATGAGGATAATAATATTTTGTCCACTGCCTATTTGTGTGAGGTAGCATCTGAAGCGGTGACTTTTGAACCGGAGTTGAAGTGGGAAAGATCAGGTAGTTATGTATTTAGTGCTCCAGTTGTTGCCAATCTTGAAGATACTAATGGCGATGGGAAAATCAATCAATTGGATGTGCCGAGTGTTATCTACAATGATAATGGCATATTACGAGCAGTTAATGGGAAAGATGGTCACGAAATATGGAGTGCAAATAACCAAGCAAATAACCAGACTAACCTTGCAGTTGCTGATATTGATGGAGACAATATTGTTGAAATTATCACAGCGTATGGAAATTATACGATAGTTTTAGAACATACTGGCAAGTTTAAATGGCAAAGTACAGTAAAAACGTATCCGGGAAAATGGGGTGGTGCGTCAATTGCAGATTTAGATGGTGATGGTAGCCCAGAAATTGTGGTAGGTAATACCGTTCTTAATGCCGATGGTTCATTGCATTGGCAAGGAAATGGCTTCACAGGAAGTAATTTATATGAGGAAACTCTTTCTATTATAGCGGATATTAATCTTGATGGAAAACAAGAAATTATTGCGGGCGCATCTGCTTACTCCAGCAATGGACAAAAACTTTGGCAAAATGACACTGCTGGTGATGGTTTTGTTGGGATTGGCAATTTCAATGCTGACGATTATCCAGAAATTGTGGTTGTTTCTTATAGCAAAGTATCTTTGTTGAATCATAATGGTGACATTATTTGGGGGCCAGTTTCTATTCCGCATGGTGGTAGAGGTGGTGCGCCTACTGTTGCTGATATGAATGGCGATGGTATACCTGAAATCGGTGTCGCTGGCGCACATCGATATGTGGTATTTGATGCCAAAGGCAATATATTGTGGGCAGTTCCCACCCAAGACGTTACTTCACATGTCACCGGTTCTTCCGTATTTGATTTTGAAGGTGACGGACAAGCAGAAGTTGTTTATGCTGATGAACAATACTTGCGTATTTATAGGGGTAGAGATGGACAAGTTTTAGCTGAAATTCCCAATCAAAGTCTCACCGGCTATGAATATCCAGTCATTGCTGATATAGATAATGATAATCAAGCTGATATTATTGTGGTTAGTAATAATGGCATTCGAGTTTTCCAAGACAAACACAACAGTTGGGTAAACACTCGCAAAATCTGGAATCAACACAGTTACCACGTTACCAACATCAATGACGATGGTACTGTGCCGGCGGTTGAGGCTCATAGTTGGCTCCTACACAATACCTACCGCCTCAACACTCTCAATTCCGAAAAAGGTGTACCACCAACTGCCGTCGCCGATTTAACCGCTTCCAAACTGCAAATCATGAACAATTCCCTCACGGTACGAATTGGTAATGGTGGCATGGTGGATTCCCCCGCAAATGTCGAAGTGCGTTTTTACGAAAATAACCCTATTGTTGGCGACAAATTATTAGGGAATGTCACGATTGGCCCTATCGAAGCTGGAGCCTATCAAGATATCACGCTGGAAAACCTTGGCGAATTGCATGAATGGGCAACCGTGTATGCTTTCGTAGATGCCAAAAAACAAGTCCGCGAATGCAACGAATCCAATAATACGGCTTGGAATGGCCCTTCGCCCGATAGTGCCGATCCGGCTTCGTGCCGATTCTACGCGATTAATGACAAAGGCTTGAATAATAGCCAATTTCTAATTTTCAACGTCGATAGCCGCTTAGAAAATTTTACTGCCAGCCAATTAGGGCCATTATATAAAGGCTATGATATTGAAGCACTTGCCATTGATCCGGAGAGCCGCCGCGTTTACATTGCCTCTGGTGATGATACTGGAGGTGGCAAATTGCCGGGACAACTCTATGTAGTCCACACTACCAACGGTGCCCTTATTCCAGTTGGCTCTACCGGCTTTGCCGAAGTTGATAGCCTCACTTTTGCCGCCGATGGCAGTTTATGGGGCTGGGCAAAAGGCGACGGTTTAATAAACATCGACATCACAACCGGTAAAGGTGCTTTAATGTTGCCAGCCGATATCGAAGTAGAAGACTTAACCTTAGCTAAAACCGAGGCAATGGTATTTTACGGTGCGGTAAAAACGGCCCTCTGGAAATTCCAACCAGATACTAATAGCTTAGAAGTACTCTGTGAAAACCTACCGGGTGAAACCGAATCATTAGAAACCCTGACTGATAAGCTCTTGCTCCTTGGAACCCATCAAGGCGAATTACTGCAAGTCTTTGATATTGATGAATGTCAGCTAAAAAATGCGATCCGCATTCCAACCGCTAAATTCAAAGATGTCGAAGGAATCGGGGTAATTGCTGAAGAATGCCCGTTGGGTGAAATGGTAGAAACTGCCCTCAGTATGATTGCCGAAGAGTCCACTGAACGAGTTTGCCTATCGTTGGACAAACTGGCAGTCGGTGAATCGGTAGAAAACCCCAACACTTTATATCCGGGCTTAAATATTACCAGTGCTGCCGGTAAAATCAGAAAAGTGGTTGAAGGATTTAGCCCCACCGCGTATTTCAAAGGGCCAACTGTTTATGACAAAGATATGGATGACAGTCTCAAAGTCGGCTTAGTCAAAAACGGTTGCATAGAAGAGGGATTTGTTGATAAGAATTTTTTCCACAAATACACCTTCCTATTTGAAAATGGTTTGACTGTCCGCGATTTTTCTCTGCAAATATTTGATTTTGGAGATGAAAATCTGAAAGGAGCAACGAGACATTCCATTGAATTGGTTGGCACTGATGCTAACGGTAACAAAGTCGCAACCCACATTCTCAAATACATTACCAATGAAGATGATGGCAAAGCCTATCGTGACGGTGAATTTTTGGGAACCGGTGATGCTTGCACTGACTCCCAAAGTGAACTGGGTAATTACCCCTTCAAAATTTCTGGCTCTGACATAGCAGAAGTGCGCCTGAAGTTTAGTAACGACAAAGTCCGTAACGAGCCTTCTGATTCCCACTTTGCAGTAGGCAAAGTATGCTTTACCATTGACACTTTGCCAAGCAAACTACTCCGTACTTTGCCAAAGCAATACATCAGCGATCACCTCCACGAATTTATCAGCAATCTGCGTCGTGACAATTTGGGTGGTATTCCAAGAAAAGTCCTCATCGAGCGTCTGCAAGAATTGCAACGACAATTTTTCATCGACTATGTTAATGGCTTACCAAACGATTTGCTCTTTGACTTTCTCATTGATGTCCAAAGCCGGGACAAAGTACCAGATGATTATCCTGAATGGCTCTTCGATGACATTTTTGAGGAGTTTTCCGCAGATTTTCAAGCCAAGCTGCTTACCGAGGTAGATAAAACCGAGATTGTTGGAGATATAAAGGCACATGTCGAGCCAACATTCGATAAATTGCAAAGAGAAATTCTCCGGTACCTGCCGGATAAAGTACGTCGCTCCGAAGTAGCCTATATAATTGGTGACATGATGGGCAGTATTATCGGTGTTCTTGCGGAGAAAGTGTCAGACGATACGTTGCTTGATATTGTCAACAAATTGCCGGGTTACATTCTCAATGATTTGTTAGATGGCTATAATACCGATTCTGTCGAAATTGTGGACAACAATTTTTGAACATTTCTAACCGGCTAAAGAAATCCGATTTTTTCAAAAAATCGGATTTCTCCCTCCCTAACGGTTTATGAGAATTTATGTGTACCTACTTATATAGGAATTTGTCAAAGTTATTCGTAACTACTCAGTTCGTGTCTCATTTAGTACAACGGATCAGGGGAGTAATCGGATTGTTGTGTGATGTCTCTCTCGTTATGAGCCGGTAGGGGTTGCCTTGGTTCGATTAGGTGAGCTACAGTCTCGCACCAATCCGGTAACTCCCCTGATCCGTTGTACTAAATGCCCGGATATTACCTGAGTAGTTACAATTATTTTTGCTTAGACACTTAGCTTAGCTTCGTACTACTAAAACTTTTTATTTTAGATTTTTTAATCTTATAATCTATTGTTTTTAAATGATAATAGCGGTTTTTTCGCCAGCATTTTTGCGGTAATAACCGTTGGCAACTATAGACCTCATTCCTTTAAATAGATATACTTCAAAACCCATTTATCTATTTTGAAGGAAAACCATAATGACAGAAACCATTTTGGGCATATGGAACCCAACGCCGCACACTTTGAAACGTTTTGAAGCGATACACGATGCCTTGGCAAAAGATGGCACTTTGCTCGAATTAGGGATATGTACCATCCACAACCAGTTTATTGTAGAACAGCATTCCGACGACATGCAAAAGTTATTAAGCGACTGGCAGATATTGCCACCTTTGGGTTTGAGTATTGCTTTTCTTCGCCCAATCTCAGACTATAGGGGGGCGATATCAATGTACTCAATCGGGCACATCGCGGTAACGTGCATTGGCGTTATTGACAATCTCTCTTATCTGCAAGAAGAATTGATTCCTGACAGCTATCAGCTTGACACCGAAAACGTGGCGGAAATTCTCTGTTATCTATTTAACAGTTATCTCGAATTAACTTTTTTCTCACCGGTTGAGATGATGCAAGCGGTGATGAAACGTTTGAAGGGGCATTTTGCCATCATGGCATTATTTATGAACAACAACCGGAAATGGTTGATAGTAGGAAGTCATGATTATCCATTAGCTATTGGCAAGAATAACCAGACGGCTTACTTCAGTACTGATACCGAGACTTTGGCTCAATTTTCGCAGTCAAAGCTTATAATCCCCAAATAGATAAAACCTTCGATATTCTATGCCACATCATTTCAAAGATAGATTCTATTGCTAATGTTTCTTTATTGCTGACGACGCGGGAGCAAAGAGAATCGGTTCCCACGCCGGCGCGTGGGAACCAGAAGAATGCCATTAAGCGTTGGAGTCCAAACCTTTAGATTTGGAAGTGTTTGAGCGTATAATCCAAATCTGAAGGTTTGGATTCCAACAAATATTCCGAGACGATAGCCGCCAGAAGAAATCGGTTCCCACGCCGGCGCGTGGGAACCAGAAGAATGCCATTAAGCGTTGGAGTCCAAACCTTTAGATTTGGAAGTGTTTGAGCGTATAATCCAAATCTGAAGGTTTGGATTCCAACAAAGATTCCGAGACGATAGCCGCCAGAAGAAATCGGTTCCCACGCCGGCGCGTGGGAACCAGAAGAATGCCATTAAGCGTTGGAGTCCAAACCTTTAGATTTGGAAGTGTTTGAGCGTATAATCCAAATCTGAAGGTTTGGATTCCAACAAAGATTCCGAGACGATAGCCGCCAGAAGAAGGATTGAGCCTCCGGAAACCGAAGAGGGTGACACAGATTTGTCACAGCCAGAAATGGGACTGTGGTTTGCTAAAAAACAAGGACATGAATTTTATGCTGATGAACCCTTATCACTATTGGGTTTGGTTTCCATTTGGGAACATCGTGGTGATAACTGGATAAATGAGAATGATGTAAATATGAAAGATAAACTCTTAACGGAAGTTTATGGAGATGAATAGCAAATAAATGCCATTAACAACATCTTCGCCGATTTTATGGTTGTTTCGGGAAAAGAGCGAAGCGATATAACCGAAAGATGATTATATGGTCACAACAAAATTTCTAGAACCCAACACTATTGGTTACTTATTCAAAGTCACCGTTAATTTGATTAAGTTGCCACAAAGAAAAATGTGGTTAGACTATGACGAATTGGCGGATGTGTTATATCTTCATTTTGAAGAAAAACCGTCGTCAACACACAGCGAAATGCGAGAAGATGGAATTATTATTGATTACCGGGATAGTATTATAGTTGGAATAACTATTCTTGATGCTTCTCACCGTTGAATTGAATCGGATTTTCGCATTTATTATTACTCTCTCAGTGCTTGTATTAGAGAAGAAAAAGCGTCTTTTGCTGATACGCTGGATCGATTAAGCCAACTCACTTGGGCTGAAATTTCAAAATCACCCCGGCATGGCTTAGGTTACGAAAAAATCGCGATAAATAGTATCCGTGCCACTATCCCTAAACATATTAAGGAGGATGTTATCTTTATTGCTTTTCGATTTTACGGTAAAGCACCAATGGTAGGCTACCGAGAAAACTTTACTTTCCATATTCTTTGGATTGATCGGGATTTTAGCCTTTATAAACACAACTAAATTTATTGTCCCAACGCGCCAGCGTCAATGCTGACGACGCTTTTGCTAGGAGAATTAGTTATAACAAAGGCGCGTGGGACCATAAACATGACATATTGTAGGGGCAGACATAAGTGCCTGCCCTTTTGAATATGTCTGCCCTTTTGAAAATTAATTCTGAAAATTCTCAAATTCCGAAAATTCTGATTCAGACAAATAGAGTAATTAAAAATATATGTTAAGTTGTTATGATGTTGCTAGATATTTTCTGGCCCAAATAGATGAAGAAGCTGGTGATCTCATTTCAAATATGAAGTTACAAAAATTAGTCTATTATGCCCAAGGGGTTAATTTAGCTTTGTATGATCGGCCATTATTTCCAGAATCATTGGAGGCATGGACTTATGGCCCAGTCGTGCCGGAATTATGGAACGCCTATAAACGCTATGAAACTGGCGCGATTCCACCGCCACGCGATATGGATTTTTCTATTTATGATTCCCAAACTCGCAAATTATTAGATGAAGTTTATACCGTTTTTGGTCAATTTGCGGCGTGGATGTTATCCAGTATGACCCATGACGAGCCGCCTTGGAAAAATACCCCAACGGGGAATAAAATATCGTCTGACATTTTACGCGACTATTTTAAAACCCAATGGATTGAGGCAAATGGGCAAAGTAAGAAAAATTAAGTTAAGAAATATTGTAGGGTGGATAAAGCGTCAGCGTATCCACCAAACTACCTCATAATTGGTAATTCATCTTTAATATTTACAAATCCGTATCGCTGTGGCACACTCAGATATAACATTTCAAGTAACAATTTTTTTATATAACATGAAATGTTAATTGGTAGGGAGTATTATGCGAACTCTCGATTGTTTGAACTCGGATTTGCTGGAATTAGAGCAACTCATTAAGGATTGTCCCTACAACAATATTTATACGTAGGGGCAATCCTTTGTGGTTGCCTTTGGTAACTTTGGCAAATACTAATTGTAAATCTGGATTCAGACAATAAAGGGGAGAGTACCAAGATCTCAATGTTCTTAATACTTTGCCCGGTTATATTATTGATAGTTTGTTAGAAAATTATTAATAAATTTCATGGTAAACCAATACTTTGCTCACCCTACATTTGCTTTGTTATCAACAGAAAACGTTATAATAAGTAAGGGTTTGTAAATATGAAAAATCCGTTTATTTCGTCAGTCCGTTGTACTACATATTCTTTACCAGAGGAAAAATATGATGTCAATAAATATACGTAACTTACGGCATTTCATCCCGTTTATTGGGTTATTGTTGTTAAGTTGTTTTGCACGGGTGGAGACAAACTTACTTTATAATTACTTAAAAGGAGTAGCATTATGACTAAAGCGACTTTCCGGCGCACTATTACCAGTTTCTTTTTAATAGTCTTTTATCTATTTTTTAAAACCGCAAGCTATGCTGAAAGTATGGATAATGTAGAATCCACTTTCGCAGTTTCAGCACGGCAAGAATTAATTGATGAATTAGCTTTTCCGATTGCTATTAGTGGAAATACTGCGGTAGCTGGAATAGCAACAGATATTACTGGTACTTGGATCATTGAACCTATTGTATTTGTACATAATGGTATTGTTTGGGAAGAGCAAGCCAGATTGAACACAAATGTTGAAATAACCGGTTTTTTTGTAGATATTAGTGGCAATACAGTCGTTGTTGGAGTTGTTGATGATGGCGTTTATATCTTTGAACGTAATGGTACAAACTGGACATTACAAGAAACAATCACGGTTAACAGTGAATCAGGATTTGGTTATCCAGTTGCTATTAGTGGTGATACCCTAGTTGTCGGTGTGACTGATGATGGCCCTGCTTCACCGGGTGCTGCTTACATATTTGCCCGTAATGGTACCACTTGGGAACAACAAGCGAGATTGTCAGTAGGTAATGAGAGTAATTTTTTTGGAAGAGCAATTGCTATTGATGGAGATACTGTTGTTGTAGGAGCAAAATGGGATGACGAAGCATTTAAAGATGCAGGAGCTGCTTATGTTTTTGTGCGTCAAGATACAAAATGGATACAACAACAAAAACTAATTTCTAAAAATGCCGAAGCTGATGATTTATTTGGTGTATCTGTTGCTGTAAGTGGGGATACAATTGTGGTTGGTGCACTTTTTGGCGGCAAAAGAGGTATTCAAGATCCTGGAGAAGCTTATGTGTTTATCCGAGAAAATGGTACATGGGTAGAACAACAAGCACTTACTTCTATGAATATTGATATGTTTGGCATGTTTGGTTTCTCTGTAGCTATTGAAGGAGATATTATAGCTGTTGGGCAAGAACAAGGGGAAGTCGTCGATGTTTTTGTTCGCAATAATAATCAAGTATGGGAAAATATGACTCAATTTCATATCAGTGACTATTTTGTAAACGCGAGTCACGTTGATATTAGTGGAAATAGGTTGGCTTTTTCAACTATCACAACAAATGGCTTAAAACGTCCTTATATCCACGAATTATTGAAAAATTCGGTGAAACTTATTTCTAGTGATTCTGAGAAAGATGACCAATTTGGTGGCGCGGTATCTATCAGCAGTAATACCGTAGCTATTGGTGCAAAAGGAGATGATGAGGCAAACACCGATGCCGGGGCTACCTATATTTTTACCTATGATGGCATTAATTGGGTAAAACAAGAAAAAATAGTTGGTAACAATACTGGCAGTGTGTTTGGAACTTCTATTACGATTGATGGAGACACCATGGTGGTAGGTGCAACTGGAGATAAGGCAGCTTATGTGTTTGTCCGTCATGAAGTTGATTGGGAAATGCAGAAAAAATTGATTGCTAGCGATGCTACGATGTTGAGTGACAGCCAGTTTGGTAATGCGGTTGCTATCAGTGGCAATAAGATTGTGGTTGGAGATAATGCCAACCAAGCGGCATACTTATTTGTACGTGATGACACTGATTGGTTAGAACAGAAAAAGCTTATTTCTAGTGAAACCACTAGCGACAGCGATTTTGGATTTTCGGTTGCTATCAATGATAACACGGTTGTTATTGGAGATAAAAAACAGAAAACAGTTTATGTTTTTGCCTATGATGGCACAAATTGGTATGAACAAGCCAAAGTTACTGATGACAAACAGACGGTTTTCCGTACTAATGATACAGGTAATTATCTCAATGACCAAGATTTGCGTAAAGAACTGTCAATTTGTACTAAGACACTAGATGTTTTTATATCAGGTGAAACAGAGCCAAATAGTGATTATATAATAATTTATGATAAAAATTGGAATCTTCTTGAATATTTCAGTGGCAAAATTAACGAAAAAATGACAGTAGAAGATTCTTCTATTAATGTTCGCTTCTATTCTGATGAAGCTGGAACAAGAAACGGTGTCACAGTGACCATTTCGGCTCAACCTAGTAATATATCCAGTGATTTTGGCACTTCAGTTGCTATTCATAAAGATACCATAGTGGTTGGTGCGCCTTTATGTGCTAATGTTGGTAATGCCTATGTTTTTGTACGTGAAGGTGTCACTTGGCAACAACAAGCTAAACTCGTTGCAAGTGACGCTGAAACTGGCAGCTTCTTTGGTATTTCTACCGCAATTAATAAGGATACGATTATCATTGGCGCAAACCGAAAAGAGGCAACAAATGAAGGCTATGATGTATCGGGGGCCGCTTATATATTTGTACGAAAAGGTGAAATTTGGCAACAACAAGAAAGATTGGTACCTAATTTTGAAAGAACCGGCGATTTATTTGGAACCGCCGTTGCTATCAGTGGAGACGCGAGTGTTGTTGGCACCCCCCATCACAGTATACAGGGTTCTTTTGCAATCAATGCTGGGGCTGTTTACATTATGCCAACAGTGATTATGCCTTCTCCACCGGGTGGAAGTTATCCTGATAGTGTATCAATTACCTTCGACTGCGACAATTGTACAGATATTTATTATACGATTGATGATAGTCAGCCAGTTGTTAATAGTGAAGGCTTGCAAATTGGTACAACCACTCGCTATCTTGAAAATCAACCTATTTCCATCGTTGAAAATACTCAACTAAAATACTTTTCAGTTGGTCCAGCTGGAGTTACTTCAGTTAGAACAGATAATTACATTATTGATAAAATTGAACCAATGCTAGAGGAAATAACCTCTCCAATAGATGGTAGTACTGTTAGTGAAGTATTTTATATTACTGGCACAGCCAATGATAATGATAATGGTGCTGGAATTGATCAGGTTGAAATAACTATTCAAGATATGACCACTGAAAAATACGTAAACATTGATGATAACGGCTTTTTCAAAGGTTTTACTGATGTTCCGGTGTGGATTAATGCTATGGGTGGTACAGAATGGAAACTCAATACGAGTAATATAGCCTTTGTCACCGGAAATAGTTATACAGTTACTGCACATGCAATTGATTTAGTAGGGCATGTTAGCGAAGAAAAAACCACAACATTTGATTATTTTACGGGAGAAAAAGCACTTACCAATATTTCTCTTTCTCTAAATAGCCAAACCATTTTACAAAATGGTTCCCTTGATATAATTGGTAAACTTGAGCGATTGCCTGACATAGGTACTAATTTGTTTAATGAAACTGTTACTTTGACTGTTATTGCTCCCGATAACAGTATACCCCAAATATACACTGCCCAAACTGACGAATTGGGTAATTACAATTTTAAATTTGACGAAGGTAACAACGTTTTTAGATTAAAAGGTTCTTACATGCTTCAGGTTTTATTTAAAGGAAATGAAGTGTTACTAAGAACAAGTTCTGAAATGCAGACTGTCCTAGTTGGCAGTTCCGCCGGCTATGCCGTTATTATCCAAGGTAGCCTTACTAACAATGAGGGTATGGAGGCGTATAATAAAACCTTAAATCGGATTTACCAACGGCTGCTTGATAGAGGCTTTGAGGCACATAACATCTATTATTTTAATTATGATAATAGCCAATCCCAAGTTGACGCGGTTCCTAGCAAAGCCGCAATCCAGAAAGCAATCACAGAAGTAGGCAATAAAATCAATGGCTCGCCAGCACCGCTGTATATTTTTATGGTTGATCACGGTAATCCGGAGAGTTTCTTTCTTGGTAATGAAATTATTACTCCTACAGATTTGAATGATTGGTTAGACGAAATGGAGGATGGAAATAAAGATAAAGAAAAATCAGGTGGATTAAATGAAATTGCCCGTGTTGAACCTCGCGTTATTGTAATTGGAGCCTGTTATTCTGGTAGTTTTATTCCAACGTTATCTAAGGCAGGGCGGACAATTATTACCAGTGCCGCTGCCAAAGAAGTATCCTATAAAGGCTTGAAAGAAAAAGATGGTATTCGCAGTGGGGAATTTTTTATTGAGGAATTTTCTCAACAATTGTGGCGGGGTTTGTCTTTGCAAGAAGCATTTAGCAAAGCTACCGCAAGTACAGAAACATTTACTAGAAGTGGTTTGTTATCTGCTAACACTGCCAACCCATATTTAGATGATGCGATGCAGCATCCGTTGTTGGATGATAACGGTGATGGCACCGGCAGTAATGTCTTGTCAGCGGATGGCGAAATTGCCAAGTCTATTTTCTTGGGTGCCGGGGTGGATTTGGCTAGCAATGATGAAAATATTCAGGCTGATATTCTGACAGTTACCCCACCCCAATATTTAACTGCTGACGAATCAACTGCATTGTTGTTCTTAACTGCTAACGATCAACGCAAAGTTGATCCGGCTCAAATTGCTATTCGCCCACCTTCTAAACTCCTTCATGCTCAAGATGGTACCGAGCAAGTGGATATTGATCTTGAAAATCAGTTTTTAAAATACAACCCTGACACGAAACGCTTTGAAATCACTTACACTGGTTTCACCGAAAGCGGTATGTATGAAATCTTTTACACTGTCCGTGATAGCAAAACTAAACAAATCTCGCTGGTGCAACGTTCTGCTGTTTATAAAAATAAGCCCGGTAATTCTCCACCCAACGCTTTTAACTTGAAAAAACCGGCTATTGGGGAAGAAACTTTAACCGCGTTAGCATTTGATTGGGAACCTAGCATTGATCCCGATGGTGATTTGGTTAGCTATAATTTGTTTATTGCGGAAGATGAGAGTTTCAAGAACGAGGTTATCGCAATAAGAAACCTTAAGATATCCATGCACTTTGTGAATGAAGGGGCTGGCTTGCAAGACTTAACTCCCTATTATTGGAAAGTTGAGGCGGTGGACAGTTTTGGAGCCATAACCGCAAGTGAGGCACGCCGTTTTAACACCAATAATGGTAATCGCGGTTATACTGCTATAAATCTAGCGGTTAGAAGTGATTTATTCGCCCCGGTTTGTGTTCCCAAAAATGGTTTCCAATTTAAGCACAATGGCAAAGTGATACAACCAGATATAGTAGTAGAAGAAAATTGCGGGGATCACATCATAATATTTTCCAATCCTAAACCGGCTGACTATGATGTGGAAATTAAGACTCCCAATTATAACCCTTATAAAAAGCGCGTGAGGGTAAAGTCTAAAGTGACGAAAGTTGGAACGACAAATGAAATTGTTTGGCTAAATAATGACATTCAGCAAGAACAGATTATTTTAAATCGTCTTTGTCACCCAGATTGTGATGATCGTGGTAGCCTAGAACTTTTACAAGCCAATACCACCATTGCTGAGAATGGACGCACGGTAACGCTTTATGTACAACGAATTGGCGGCTACAATAGTGAAGTGGCGGTTGCCTACAATTTTAATGGTGGTAACGCTGAATTTGGCAGTGATTATTCCAACGATACTGGTATGACAGGCACATTGAGTTGGGGTGATGGCGATGGGCAAACTAAATCTATCACGGTACCAATCAGTGATGATAATATTCATGAAGGTAATGAGACGTTTAATGTGAATCTATCTACTCCTTCTGGTGGCGCAAAATTAGGAGGCATCAGTCAAACTATAGTGACGGTTGTAGATGATGATGCAGTTGACGTGACTAATGTTTTACCGCCTCCTGAAAATGAACAATGTGATAAAACCACTATTGTTACTGAGCCAATAGATGATGAATCAACCAAAGATAATGGCTCTGCAATACCCCAGGTGCCACAATTAAATAACGGCAACTTATTGTTTATAAATGATAATTATAGGATGCACACTTCTGCCGATACTTTCACGATGAGAGTAGCCCGTATTAATGGCAGTGATGGTGAAATCGCGGTGGAAATTGCTACTGAAGATGGTACCGCAAAAGCCAACAATGATTATGTTTCAACTGAAGAATTATTCTCTTGGGCTGATGGTAATAGTGAGGACAAATACTTTATTGTTGAGTTGTTGCCTAATTCGGAAAATGTCGAAAAAACTTTTACAATCACGTTGCATGATCCAAATACTTTGGAAGAAATCGGCTCAACCGGAGTAACGATTGTTGCGGCTCTTGATGATTCACTCGTAGCTGAGCCAGTAGTTGGAAAAAAACCGGTTATTGATCCTAACGGCAATGGAAGTGTTCAAAAAACGACAATTTGTCCTACAGTAGAAAATAGTCCTATAGTAGAAAATAATGGGCCAAAATGTACGCTTTCTGTTTGCGAGAAATTAGTAAAAGAGCCAAAACCCAGCACATTACAATTCTCAAAAACCAATTATTTGGTTAATGAAGGTGATGGTGAATTTACGATTGAAGTTGGGCGTATAAATGGTAGTGATGGTGAAATGTCAGTGAAAGTTGTTCCAATTGCCGGTGATGGTATGGCAACATTAGGGGAAGATTACCGGCTTGAAGGTAGTGCTACATTAACGTGGGAAGCTGGCAACGTTAGCACCCAAACAGTGACTTGGCTCATTCTTGATGATGAAGACTATGAAGGTAATGAAACTGCGGTTCTTGGTTTATCTGTGGTAAGTGGCAATGTAAACTTTGCTGACTCTCAACCGGTGGTTTTGACTATTGTAGATAATGATATTGTAAATGATATTGTAAATAATGATGAATCGCCACTACCAGTTACACCGGACAATTATACTCAATGTCCACCAGTGCAACAGTGTCCACAACCACGCTCTGGACAATTTCGATTTGTCGAGACTATTTATGAAGTCAGCGAAGACGCTGGCACGGTACAAATTGAGGTGGCTCGTCCGGATGTTGGCTATAATGGTTGTCAGGGAGAGATTTTACTTGAATATGTCGTTGCCAATGAAAGTACCGCCACTTTAAATAGCGATTACACTCACCCCAACTTTTATCTCAATAAAGGCAATAAGTTACCTTGGCAAATCTGGCAGAGTGGTGAATGTGGAACTAAACCAATCAACTTGAATATTATTGATGACCAAGAATTTGAAGGCGATGAGAAATTGGTACTACAGTTGTTGGAGGTAGGAGACGGGGTTAGTCTTGCGACATCACAACAGACGGAATTGACTATCGTGGATAACGACACAGAAATAGTTCCAGAGCCTACATGTTTGTTGCCAAGTTTAGGTGAAGGAATTGTAGAGCCTGATAAATCAGAGCCTTCAGAAAATGCCACAACCTTTGCCGGTGGAATTGCCACTGACAATTGCTATTTTCAGATTGGCGCGTTTCTGAGTGTCAAAGAACAAGCTGAAATTAAAGGCGAAATTATGATTCCCCCGGCAATTATTGGCAAAACCGCCGAAATCTTGATGTTCGCCACTTATAAAGCAACGCCCACCGCCGTTGAACAAGGGTTTATGAAAGTAGGAGATGAAATCCTAGCTTGGGACATCAGCAAAACCGCGACAGTCATAAAAGCTGCCGAAACCGTGACATTGGAAGCCAAACAAGCCGTTAATATTTATACTGGCTTCCTACCACTCGGCGAACTGAAAATTTACTTTGGCTATCGGCTCCCAAATGAAAGTGCCATTATTTTCAATGGTGAAAAACCTATCCGGGTGATGGTTGAGGATTAGTTAAGAGGGCAACCATAAAGGATTGCCCCTACAATATTGCTGATTCTAACGGATTCTGTGGATAATAAAATCAAGGTTTTACGTGTAGGGTGGGCAGTCTTTTTTGCCCACCATCATCTATAAATTAAATGGTGGGCAAAAAAAGGACTTTGCCCACCCTACATTTGATTTGCCATCCACAGAAAGCGTTAGAATCAGCAATATTGAGCCTTTGGCATTTTAAACGTTTTGGACCGGATTGCAAACACCAAATAGCCCAAAAATATCCGGTATTTAGTACAACGGCTCGGGGATCGAATTGGTGTGTGATGTGTTTTGATTCCTTCGAGCGCGTTGGGGTTTGCCTTTGTTCGATAAAGTGAGCTACAGTTTTGCACCAATCCGGTAAGTCCCCTTCACCGCCTTAACTAAATGAAACAATTTAGGTTGATGCCCTATTGCGATAAAGAGGGTTCAATCACTTCTTGTACGGTTTTTGCGGTGAATAACCGTTGTGAACATTTCGACAGCGTTTCGGAATCAAAGTGATCAATAGTCGCTCGTGTTGATACCGGTAGCACACCAAATTTGGTTTCAAGCAACTCAATAACCAGTTCGGCTTTGCCCTCCACTTTTCCACGCACTTCAGCATCTTTATACCAGTTTTGTATGGTTTCATATAACATCGTGTTCATCTCCTGTAGTTCAGCAACTTCGGGAATTGGGATATTGGGTACATTTTTGGGTAGTAAAACCCGTAATAACCACGTCACAATATCACGTCTTAAAGGAGCCAATTCGGAATCTTTTAACAAATCCATCAATAAAACTAAAA
>Ga0233403_10000640_pt1 | contig 16561 bp, 13 predicted proteins | sample Na_oxic_1_MG_FD_179866 | JGI IMG/M metagenome (GOLD analysis project Ga0233403, IMG submission 179866) | Seawater microbial communities from Saanich Inlet, British Columbia, Canada - Na_oxic_1_MG | ecosystem: Environmental > Aquatic > Marine > Inlet | place: Canada: British Columbia | collected...
TGCATTATCATCATATAAACAGCGATAACAGGGGCTGTTTTTTCCACCAAAAACCGCAATTTGTCCCTCCCAACGTAAAGCAGAACCTGATACCAATGGCACACCTTCGCTAACACAAGCCGCATTGATAATAAAGCGCGTCGCAAAATTGTCGCAACAATCGACGACAACATTGACATCACCCAAATAATTTGTGAGGGAGTCTTCTTTGAGGCGTTGGTTGATAAGGGTTATTTGTACATCGGAATTGAGTGCCTGTAATTTTTTTTGAGCTGAGACTGATTTATATTCTCCTATTTGTCTGGATGAATGTATAATTTGTCGTTGTAAATTAGATAAATCCACCCGATCAAAATCGACAAGCACTAAATGCCCTACACCTGCTGCTGCCAAATACATTGCGACTGGTGAACCTAACCCCCCCATGCCAACAATCAGCACTTTCGATTGTACGAGTTTTTGTTGTCCATTAACATCTACTTGTGGTAATAAAATTTGGCGACTGTATTGGAGTAATTGAGTGTCATCCATTTGATAATTTTTAATTTAGCCAAAAAAATTTAATTCGCAATTAATTAAATAATTAATATTTTAATTGAATGCTTCGGATAATTTTTTTGCGACAAGCACTGTTATGGCTTTAAATGTAAAAAAACGATTTGATTTCAATCTTTTATAAAAATTAGAAAAGTAATCAATCAAGTTAAAATGGGCATGCCTGAAGAAAATGAAGTTTTAAGTTAATTTTTTTATATGATAACAAGATAAATTCGTTACAATTTTGTTCTATGTTTGGTTCACAAAGGGAACAAACATTTCCACCTTCCTCACATCAACTTGAACATTGAATTTAAAAAAATTCGTTCGCAAATTCGTTGTACTTTAATATTAATAGAGATTATATGAAACGTTTTATTTTTTCGATTGCCTTATCTAGCCTGATCTTGAGCCACTTCGCGGTTGCTGATGGCTATGACATAAACACTAAAAAAGCAACCTATCGCAGTGCCATTAAAGAACTGGGTAGTACTTTAAAATCGGAACTCATGACAGCTATGAAAGCAGGGGGGGCAGTCAAAGCCTTGGGAGTCTGTCATACAAAGGCACCTGAAATCCGCACGAAAGTTTCGGAAAAAGTCGGCTTGAACATTACCCGAACCACTCTCAAACCGCGCAATGCCAACAATGCTCCTGCAGGATGGGAAGAATTGGTTTTAAAGCAGTTTGAAGAACGCAGAGCTGCTGGCGAAAACCCTAAAACACTTGAATATTTTGAAATGATTGAAAAAGACGGGCAGCGACAACTACGTTACATGAAAGCCATTCGTACAGGTGCCCCTTGTCTCACCTGTCATGGCTCAGAAATTGAGCCTGCCATTCAAGATAAACTCAAAGAGTTATATCCTGAAGACAAAGCAACGGGTTTTAAAGCAGGAGATTTACGGGGCGCGTTTAGCATCACTGAAACTTTGCCCTAAACTTGATGTTCGGTAGTCCCTACAAAGTGGAGGTATTAAAAATTTTTCTGCGAGGGTCATTTTCTGCTTGATTGCGAAAACGAGTGCTTATACAATGTACGCTAATCTGATTCAACCGTCCATGATTTAAAACACATCCACTAGATTTGTAGGGCCGACCAATTAATTGACTGCAGCTCACTGAAAAATTATAGTCATTTATTTCGGACAGAAAACTTCTTCCCCATCAGATAAGGTAAGTACTTCAAAACTCTGCTCTGTGACTAATATTGTATGTTCCCATTGAGCTGACAGGTTATGGTCTTTTGTGACCACAGTCCATTTATCGGGTAAGATTTTGACCTCCCGCTTGCCTGCATTAATCATAGGTTCAATAGTAAACGTCATGCCTGGCTGCAATAGGATATCCTCGAACTTAGACTCCTCTTCAGGATTAGCTTTAACCTTAGAGTAGTCGTAATGCAAGACTTGCGGATCTTCATGAAATTTTCTGCCTATACCATGTCCACAATACTCGTGTACCACAGAACATTTTTTGGCGTGTGCATAACCTTGAATAGCCTTACCTATAGCACTTAAATAAACCCCCGGCTTCACTTGATGAATGCCAATCCATAAACATTCATAAGCAATCTCTACAAGGCGTTTAGCACGGATACTGGGTTTGCCAATTATAAACATTCGACTGGTATCTCCATGATATCCATTTTTGGCGACGGTGATGTCAATATTTATAATATCCCCCTTTTTCAACGTCTTTTTTCCGGGGACACCATGACAAACTTGATGATTGACGGAAGTACAAATGGATTTAGGAAATTCCTTATAATTTAAAGGAGCGGGAATAGCGTGCTGCACATTAACGATATAATCATGGCACTTTTTATCCAATTCCTCCGTTTTCACCCCAGCTTTAACATAAGGTGTGATCATGTCTAACACGTCAACAGCCAAACGTCCTGCGACACGCATCTTTTCAATTTCTTCTTCAGTTTTTATAGAAACTTCCATGGCAATAGATTGTTGTGATCAGTCTTTAAGATGGTATAAATAAATGATTCACATCCATAAGGAAAGTGTATAATGAGTCAACTGGTTTTAGGGAAATGCTTCATTAGGAATGCTTCATTAAATAAAATCTGATTAATCTGCGTGATAATGAGTTAATAATTTGGCACCCTTCATTTATCCCAAACAGTGTTCAGGCGTGTTGAGAATTGCCCCTACAGATAAAATGGGCATGTAGGGACAATCCTTTCTGCTTACCCTCAACATTTTTGAAGGGTGCCAATAATTTTAGGACTTTCGCTTGTTATTTAGTAACGTATTGATTTAAAAGGAAATGCAATGTCATCGCTATTAAATTTAAAGTAAAATCAATTAGTTATAAATTTTTAAGCGAAAGTCCTAAATTTAATAAAGACTTAAAATCAATTGCCCAACACAGACTATTTTAGTAGAAATATGGAATAACTTATTGTTTCATCAAGTCTTTTTCTAATGAGTAATGAACTATTACCAAAGTAAAAAAGGAACAAGTCTAATATATTTGAAATACGCGATTATAGTCAATATCGTCATATTGACGAAAAAAAACTTTCTTCTAAAAAATGGGTTGATTGTTTAATTCTATATTCTAATCCATTTAAAATTAAAGATATAGCGTTTTCCGATTAGGTGAAGTACAAAAATAAATTTCAACTCATTGATAAAATTAATAAAATCAGTATATATCTGTTGAATTCAATCGGAAAATGCTATAAATCACACACACACGCCGTCACATAGATCAGGGGTGCTTCTCTTAAGGAATGAATACAAAATAACTTCCTCATTTAAAAATAAAACCGGGAAGTTATTTCATGCTCATTCCTAATGAAGTCAATCTATGGGGTATGTGGAGGAATAACCCTATTTATTGGAGTTTTACGTTTATGTCAAACATTTCTATGCGTCAAATGTTGGAAGCTGGGGTGCATTTTGGGCATCAAACTCGTTACTGGGATCCCCAAATGGCCCCCTATATTTTTGGGGAACGCAACAAGATCCACATCATTAACCTTGAGTCTACGTTGCCCATGTTTAATGAGGCGACAAATTTTTTAGGCCAGCTAGCGGCTAAAAAAGGGACTATTTTATTTGTCGGTACAAAACGTGCCGCGCAAGGGGTCATTAAGGAATCTGCTATTCGTTGTGGTATGCCTTATGTGAACCGCCGTTGGTTAGGAGGTATGCTGACCAACTTTAAAACAGTCAGGGCTTCCATCAAACGTCTCAAAGATTTAGAAATGCTCACACAAGATGGTACCTTACATCAGTTAACGAAAAAAGAAGCCTTGTCACTTGCTCGTGAATTAGATAAACTGGAACGTAGCTTGGGCGGAATTAAAGAAATGGATGCGCTGCCTGATGTCTTATTTATTATTGATGTGGGTAATGAAAACATTGCAGTCAAAGAGGCCGCCAAATTGGGCATTCCTATCGTTGGTGTTGTAGATACCAACAATAGTCCTAAAAATATTGACTACATTATTCCGGGCAATGATGATGCTATTCGTTCTATCACACTGTATGCTAATGGAGTGGCTGATGCTATTCTTGAGGGGCGCCAAGCGAGTTTAGAGGTGGGTGCTGATGAGGGGGATGACTTTGTGGAAGTTATGGATGTTGATGGGTCCGATTTTGTGCATACGATAGCACCTACAGAGTAGGATAATTCAGGTGAATGGCTTATTAAGAATGATGAATGGATCGTTCCAAAATCTGTATCGTTATCTATAATTTCTGAGAGTTACCCAAGGCGGGCTGTGTTATTTTTTTCCGGGGATCGATGATTGTCTTGAGGTTTTGTTTAGGATCATTGGATCATCCGCTAATTACATTTAGTTATCGTTCAATAGGCACCCTTCATTTATCCCGAAAAGGGCAATCCTTTCTGCTTGCCCCCAACATTTTTGAAGGGTGCTGTTCAATATGGTATTTTTTACCACCGATTAGAATTAAGGAAACTTTTTGATATGAGCCATTCACCATTCGTCATTATTTAAGACTTTATGATTTTTATCGCTTATTGTTTTTGCGGTATGCAAAATATTGTAATGACTTGGGACAACTACCACATAAGATTGTCCCAACTTATGATTGGATATGGTAGGGGCAATCCTTTATGGTTGCCTCAATAAGATTATCAATTCGGCTGAGTGGTTACAAAAAATTGAGCACTTAATTCACAACGCCAAATTTTTTACCTAAAAATGGCAATAAAATTGTATTTTTCTTAAAATTTCAATTTTTAGGTTTTTAAGTTTAAGAAACATAATGTTGAGGGATTTGACAAATGAAGATTACAGCAGCATTGGTTAAAGAGCTGCGTGAACGTACTGGTGCGGGCATGATGGAATGTAAAAAAGCATTAGTAGATTGTTCAGGCGATATTGAGGCCGCTATTTCCGCGATGCGGAAATCTGGCCAAGCTAAAGCAGCCAAAAAAGCTGGACGAATTGCTGCCGAAGGATTGATTGTTATACAGCAAGATGGCAACCATGCTGCAATGGTAGAAATCAATAGTGAGACGGATTTTGTGTCTAAGGGCGATGACTTCAAAGAATTTTGTGACGCTGTCGCTGCGACGGTTTTGCGTGATTGTCCTAGCAATGTGGAAGCTTTGATGGCAGCACCTTTGATTTCAGGTGAAAAAAACGTTGAGGAAGTCCGTCAAGATTTAATTGCCAAAATTGGTGAAAATGTCAATGTACGGCGTTTAGCTTTGATGGATTCGCAAAAAGACATGGGTGTGTATTTACATGGCACGCGAATTGGTGTCTTAGTTAAGATGCAAGGGGGTGATGCCGAATTAGCTAAAGATATTGCTATGCACATTGCTGCCAGTCGTCCACTGTGTGTGTCAGCAGATCAAGTACCCACAGAAGTCATTGATGAAGAAAAAGAAGTTTATGCCGCACGAGCTGCTGATAGTGGTAAGCCTGCTAATATCGTTGAAAAAATGGTTGAAGGCCGCCTCAAAAAATTTTTAGGCGAAGTCACTTTGCTTGGTCAACCTTTTGTCAAAGACCCGGATCAAAAAGTAGAAAAATTGCTAAAAGCAAAGGGAGCAACCGTCGCACATTTTGAACGTTTTGAAGTGGGAGAAGGCATTGAATCGAAACGCGATAACTTTGCCGATGAGGTCATGCAACAAGTGCAAGGTACTAAGTGAAACTTTATCTTATTCACTAGGTTTTTCCATCAATAAACGTAAAGCATTGAAAACAATCAATATAAAAAAATATAACGACTCAGAGCTTGCGCGTGGGATTGCCCCGACGTCTGAATATTTTACTTCACTACCGTCTGAATATTGTTGTAGGGGCAATCCTTTATGGTTGTCCTGAGTCGTTACAAAAAAATAATAAAATCAATGATTTGGCTTATTAATGGACATCTTTACTTATTTAGAGTTGTTCGGATTTCATTTCGATTGTCGCGGTAAAAGCACTTGAAACTTAAAAAAAGGATTTCCGAACCATTCTAATTAACTAAAAACTGACGCACTGGCAGGTTGATATTCAAAACAAAGCTTATCGTTCCGACTAATCGTTTCGCTTTGAACCCTTCGCAAAAAAAATAGATAAATATTAAAGATATTTTTATTTATACGTCAGTTCTATTCTATTAAGAGCTGAACGGATAATTGATAACTAAACTGATAAGGTTTAACCATGTCGCAGGTTTCGAGTGCCTATCGTCGCGTGTTGTTAAAACTCAGTGGCGAGGTATTAATGGGTGATGCTGACTTTGGTATAGAATCCCAGACTTTGTCCCGCATTGCAAACGAATTGCATGATCTTGTAGATATTGGCCTTCAATTAGGCGTGGTTATCGGAGGTGGAAATATTTTTCGCGGTGCAGGCTTGACAGCAAGTGGTATTAACAGAGTATCGGCTGATTACATGGGTATGTTGGCGACTGTGATGAATGGTTTAGCTATACAAGATGCCCTGCAAAAAATAGGGGTTGAGGCTCGTGTCATGTCAGCCTTATCAATCAATGCGGTTTGTGAACACTATACTCGGCAACGGGCTATCAGCCATTTGGAAAAAAGGCGGGTAGTCATCTTTGTCGCTGGCACAGGCAATCCCTTTTTTACTACCGATTCAGCGGCCAGTTTACGCGCTCTTGAGATCAATGCCAATTTAATGATAAAGGCCACCAAAGTTGATGGCGTTTATTCTTCAGACCCTATGATTTTTCCTACGGCTAAACGCTTTTCACGGTTAAGTTATAATAAAGTCATTCAACTGGAATTAGGTGTGATGGATACCACAGCCATTGTTTTATGCCGAGATAATAATATGCCATTACGAGTCCTTAGTCTGGAAAAAGCCGGCGCACTTACCCGTGCCATTACAGGTTTTGATGAAGGGACACTCATTGACAATGAGGAGAAAGGCAAATGAATGAAATGATTGAAATGATCGAAAACGATGCGCGTGAGCGAATGCAAAAAAGTGTTGAATCGCTGAAGTTTTCATTCATTAAAATTCGGACAGGACGTGCTCATACTTCAATACTTGAGCAAGTGACTGTGCCTTATTACGGATCCAATGTTTCTATTAACCAAACAGCTAATATCACAGTGTTAGATCCGCGGACGCTAGGCGTGACTCCTTTTGAAAAAGGTATGGTGACGGTGGTGGAAAAAGCCATTCGGGATTCTGACTTAGGATTAAATCCAACCAATGTTGGAAACTTATTGCGTGTACCTTTACCACCGATGACAGAAGAACGTCGTCGTGATTTGGTAAAGGTGGTACGCCATGAGGCGGAAGGAGCACGGGTAGGAATTCGCAATATTCGCCGCTCTGCAAATCATGATCTGAAGGAATTAATGAAAGAGGGAGATATTTCTAAAGATGAAGATCATCATGCGGAAGAAAATATCCAAAAATTAACGGATCAATTTATAAAAAAAATTGATGCCGTATTAGCGGAAAAAGAAACGGAGTTAATGGAATTTTAAAAGGTTATACTTGTCCGGCAATCAAATTAACGACAATAAAAACAATAAAAACCATTATTTAAACCATTAAAATTCTTATTTCTGGACAACTCTGTTATTTTAGTGATCAAAGGAGACTCGTTCAATCAAGCGGAAATTTCTATATGACTAAAGTTGGACACCGTATTTGGTATATTAATTTTTTTGAGTGGCCTGACGAATAAACTTTGAGTGAAGTTGAGTTGAGATGATATTAACTGATAGCTAAAAACTGAATATCTTACTTTTGATAATTATTGAATAACTGACAAATGACCCATTCCCGGATTCCACGCCATATTGCCATTATCATGGATGGTAATGGCCGTTGGGCAAAAAAAAAGTTATTGCCCCGCTACGCAGGACATAAAGCCGGTGTCGAGACAGTGCGTCGAGTACTCAATTTATGTGTCCAACAGGGTGTTGAGGTATTGACCCTGTTTGCGTTCAGCAGTGAAAACTGGCGACGCCCTAAAAAAGAAGTCAGTTTGCTTATGGACTTATTTATGACAGCATTGCAACGGGAAGTCAAGAAATTACATGAAAACAATGTATGCCTACGCATTATTGGTGCCCGTGAGGCTTTTTCCGATAAATTACAAGAACTTGTTGACGATGCAGAAAAACTGACCTCTCACAATGAGGGTTTAACTTTGATAATTGCTGCCAATTATGGCGGACATTGGGATATTGTTGAAGCGGCAAAAAGTTTGGCAAAAAAGGTTGAACAAGGCATATTGAAAAGTCAAGAAATTGACGAAATCCTCTTTACCGATCAATTATGTTTAGCTGATTTACCAAAACCCGATTTATTCATCCGTACTGGCGGAGAAAAGCGGGTGAGTAATTTCTTATTATGGCAGTTAGCTTATACAGAAATGTATTTCACCGATACCTTGTGGCCAGATTTTGATAAGACCACCTTTATGGATGCGTTGAATTCGTTTGCCACCCGTCAGCGCCGTTTTGGACGTACAGGCGAACAGGTTGAAAAAGAAAATGCTTAAACAACGAATACTTACGGCTATTATTTTAATTCCCCTCATCGTATGGGTATTGACTTTGTCTTCACAAATGTTGGCGTGCTTTATGGGCATTTTTGTCGTGCTTGGTGCGTGGGAATGGGCGGGTATTTGTGGTTGGCACTCCTTCATTTTACGGGGTGTTTATGCTATGGCTATTTCTTTAGCCTTATTAATGCTTTATCTGCTTGGGAACTGGGAATTAGGAATTGGGAATTGGGAATTGATAATGACTATCTTATTATTGGCTCTATTGTGGTGGTTAGTGGCTCTATATTGGATATTGCGTTATCAACAAGGTGATTCCCTGATACCAACTTCATCGCCCATTAAAGCCTTATTGGGTTTATTTATTCTATTACCTGCGTGGGTTGCCTTATTAGTCTTGCATGGGTATGATGAACTTGAGGGTGGACAGTGGGTACTTTTTTTGTTGGTCTTAATTTGGGCGGCAGATAGTGGTGCCTACTTTGCTGGCAGACAATGGGGTAAAACAAAATTAGCAGACAGAATCAGTCCTGGGAAAACTTGGGAAGGTGTGGCAGGGGCCTTACTGACAAGTTCAATCGTTTCACTCGCTTTCGCTTTATTCAATTCAATGTCATTAATGACATTATTATTTTTTATGTTATTATGTTTGCTGACAGTCATGGTATCCATTTTAGGAGACCTGTTAGAAAGTTTATTTAAGCGTTCTATGGGCATTAAAGACAGTGGTCAAATATTGCCGGGACATGGTGGTGTACTTGATCGTATTGATAGCTTAACCTCGGCGGCACCGATTTTTGTGATAGGTCTTATTACACTAGGAAAAATGTTTTGAAAGGCATTACCATATTAGGAGCAACTGGCAGCATTGGACTTAATACCCTTGATGTCATAAAACAGCATCGACAGGACTTCAAAGTCATTGCATTAACGGCGCACAGACAAGTTGACCGTTTAGAAGCTTTATGTTTAGAATGGAAGCCCCACATTGCCGTCATGGCAGACACTGATGCCGCTTCGCAACTTTCGCAGCGATTAAAAAATAATAACGTCTCCATACAAGTATTAAGTGGGATTGAAGGACTGATTGAGGCAGCCAGTTTACCCGAAACAGACATGGTAATGGCGGCGATAGTTGGCAGTGCCGGCTTATTGCCTACCTTAGCTGCCGCACAAAAGGGAAAACGAGTCCTATTGGCTAATAAAGAAGCATTAGTCATGTCAGGGCAATTGTTTATGGATGCTGTACGCCAACAAGGGGCAGAATTATTACCCATTGATAGTGAGCATAATGCCATTTTTCAATGCCTTCCTTATGATAAAGCAGGAATACAAGCATATAAACCTGATGAAATGGGAGTAAGGAGACTCTTGTTGACCAGTTCTGGGGGGCCGTTTCGGACTCATTCCATTGAACAATTGCATGATATCACTCCAGATCAGGCATGTGCCCATCCAAATTGGAAGATGGGCCGCAAAATATCGGTCGATTCTGCGACGATGATGAATAAAGGCTTGGAAGTCATTGAAGCTTGTTATTTATTTTCAACCTCTCCTGAAAAAATAGAAGTCGTTGTACATCCTCAAAGTATCGTTCACTCACTGGTTGAATATATTGATGGTTCAGTATTAGCGCAGTTAGGCAATCCGGATATGCGCACACCCATTGCATACGCTTTGGCATGGCCTAAACGCATTTCTTCTTCTGTTCCGCGTTTAAATTTGACAGAAATTGCTCAATTGGATTTTGAAGCGGTTGATTTTAATCGCTTCCCTTGTTTAAAATTGGCTTATGATGCATTATTAGCCGGTGGGACAACAACAACAATATTAAATGCCGCTAATGAGATAGCTGTGCAAGCCTTTTTGCAAAAGCGTTTACGTTTTACCGCAATTCCTTTCGTTATTGAAACGACGCTATCCCAATTAACCGGGCGCTCCGCGACATCAATAGAAATTATTCTTGAAGACGATGCCCATGCTCGCGAGTTAGCTCACGAAATCGTGAATAATCGTGAATAGATGAATTAAAATTTAATTAAATCAATAACTTATAATAATTTATTTTTTTTGAACGTTTATAATATAATAGTGGAGCCTCTTGCAAAACTCACTTTTTTTCTGATTTTTTGTCAAACGAAATAATGCAAATATTTGTTTTTATTAACTTTAATTTTTTCACTGGAGAATTTTGCAAGAACCTCAAGAAATGGATAAAAAATTATTTTTCTGAACCTCTATGTAACATAACAACCGAACTATCTGAATAACTTTACCCAAAAATAGCTGACTAATTCATGTTATTAATTGTACAAGCCTTACTCGCTTTTATTGTTGTCATCGGCATTTTAGTGACCATACACGAATTTGGTCATTACTGGGTAGCGCAGCGTTTAGGCGTAAAAATTTTACGTTTTTCCGTGGGATTTGGAAAACCTTTATGGATGCGCCGCTTTGGTAAAGACAATACCGAATTTGTGATCGCACCTTTTCCCTTGGGTGGTTACGTCAAAATGTTGGGAGAACAAAAAGATGAAGAAATTGCTCCTGAAGACTTGCCCCGTGCCTTTAATCGACAACCTCTGTGGGTTCGTACAGCCATTGTTTTTGCAGGTCCCCTCTTTAACTTTTTGTTCGCTATCATCGCTTATACCATAATGTATATGGTTGGGGTAACGGGCATGGCGGCTCTAATAGGTACTGTTGAACCCGATAGTTTGGCAGAACAAGCCGGCTTTCATCAAGGTGACCAGATTATTGCCGTCAATAACCAATCAGCCACTCGTTGGGACAGTGTCATGCAAGCAACCTTACAACAATTGCTTGTTGATAAAAAACAATTCACCTATTCAGTGCAAGATTACAGTGGTCATCAGTCAGAGATTGTTTTGAATTTACAGGGAGTTACCATTGATAATATTGCTGAGGGCCAATTTTTTGAAAAATTGGGTTTGCGACCCTATCACGCGCCGGTCCCCGCGATCATTGGTGAAATTATGCCTTATAGCGCGGCTGAAAAGAGCCAGTTACAATATGGCGACAAGATTATTGCTTTGGATAACAAACCCATTAGCGATTGGAACAGTTGGGCAAAATATATTGATCAACGCCCACTGCAAGATATTCATGCAGAGATTGAAAGGGGGAATCTCAGGCTAAAATTAATTCTGACTCCCGATAATATTGATGGAAAAGGACGAATGGGGGTTTATGCCCCCTATTTTACAACGGAACGTTATAACTTATGGGACTCATTCACCAATGGCATAGAAAAAACTTGGGATATTAGCCTATTAACTTTGCGCGTCATGGTCAAAATGTTGACCCTGCAAATTTCTTATGAACATATCAGTGGGCCTATCAGTATTGCTCAATTTGCGGGACGAACTGCTCAAATGGGCATAGCGGTTTTCTTATCCTTCTTAGGCTTAGTCAGTGTCAGCTTGGGTATTATTAATTTATTACCCATTCCAATGCTTGATGGCGGTCATTTATTATTATATTCAATAGAGTGGATTAAAGGTAATCCTGTTACTGAAAAAACAGAGTATTTTTTGCAACAAATTGGGATCGTCCTGTTATTAGGATTGATGGGATTGGCAATATTTAATGATTTAGAACGATTATTTAATTAGTGTTTAACTTAGTGTTTAACTTAAAGTTTAGTTTGCCTCTTTTTCTGTGTCTAGGCATAATACTATGGCATGGCACCGTAACGGCATTTGATGCATTTATCGTTGAAGACATTCGCTTGGAAGGATTAGAGCGAATTGAACCCGGCACAGTGTTTAACTATTTGCCCGTGACAGTTGGGCACCGTTTTACTACAGATGATACCCGTGCAGCGATTTCCGCTTTATATAAAACGGGCTTATTTAAAGATGTACGCTTAGAACGACATGGCAAAGTTTTGATCGTGCGAGTTGAAGAACGCCCTGCTATTTCTAAAATTACCTTTGAAGGTAATACAGATATTGAAACCGAAGACTTGATTCGTGTTTTAAAACCTATTGGTTTTGCACAAGGGCGGGTATTTAATCGTTCTCTGCTTGAAAAAGTGGAGTTGGACTTGCAACGCCAATATTTTAGCTTAGGCAAGTATGCCGTTCGTATAAATTCAACCGTCACACCAGTCAGTCGTAACCGTGTTGCAATACAAATTGATATTTTTGAAGGAGTGATTGCGCGAATTAAACAGATCAATTTTGTTGGTAATCAATCTGTGAGTGATGAAGATTTATTTGATGAAATGAAGTTAAGTACCGGCGGATGGTTTTCATTTATCACTGAAGATAATAAATACTCTGATATTCAACTCGGCGCAGATTTGGAAACACTCTCTTCTTATTACCATGATCGTGGCTATGTCAACTTTAAAATTGATTCCACTCAAGTCTCTATTACGCCTGATAGAAAAGATGTGTATATCACAATTAATCTTTTGGAAGGTGATAAATACACGATTTCTGACGTAAAATTAGTCGGCAATTTAATAGTAAATGAGGCGAAATTATTTGATCAAATAACTATCAAAACAGGCAACGTGTTTTCGCGTAAGAAAATCACTCAAAGTCAAAAAGGCATTTTTGATAAAATTAGTGATGAAGGCTATCATTTTGCTCAAGTGAACGCCGTTCCTAAAGTTGATGACGTTAATAAAACGGTCGAACTCAGTTTTTTTGTTGATCCGGGTAAACGGGTCTATGTGCGGCGCATTAATTTCAAGGGCAATACTCACACCCGTGATGAAGTATTACGTCGCGAGATGCGTCAAATGGAGGGTGGTTGGATTTCTACGAAAGATGTCAAACGCTCACGGACTCGTTTGGAGCGTCTGGGTTATTTTGAAGATGTCACGGTTGATACCCCGCGAGTGCCCCATACTAATGATCAAGTGGATGTTAATTATACAGTGATTGAGAGGCCTTCAGGGAATTTGATGGCGGGTATGGGCTATTCGCAAACTTATGGGGTTTTATTCAGTGCGAGTATTATTCAAGATAATTTTTTGGGTTCTGGTAAACGTGTTGGTGTCACATTTGATAATAGTCAAGTTCGTACTGTCTATCGTTTTTCCTACTTTAACCCTTATACAACGATAGATGGTGTGAGTCGCGGTTTTAATGTATTTTATCGGACGACGGATGCTGAAGCGGCTAATCTGAGTCGATACACCACGGATGTCTATGGGACTGGTGTCAACTATGGTTTGCCCGTTAGCGAATTTAATGATTTCAAAGTGGGTGCGGTTTTTGACCACACTAAGCTTCGCACGGCGTATTTTACTGCTCAAGAGGTGTTTGATTTTATTGATTCTGAAGGTGATACCTACAATTCCTATCGTCTTAACGCCAGCTTCCGACATGATACTCGTAATCGTGCTTTGTTCCCAGATAGAGGTATGTTACATTCTGTTGGCCTCCAAGTTGCTCTGCCGTTTAGTGATATTGACTATTATAAACTACAATACAAACTACAGTGGTTATATCCTTTAATAACAGATTATATACTCTTACTCAAGGGTCAAATTGCTTATGGAGATGGGTATGGTGATAGTGAACATCTGCCCTTTTTTGAGAATTATCTTGCTGGAGGACCACGTACAGTGCGTGGTTTTAGGGGAAATACTTTAGGCCCATTGGATTCGGTTGGCTTACCCTTTGGGGGAAATTTAAAAATTGTTGGTAATGCGGAAGTTATTTTGCCGATACCCTTTGTCAAAAATGTTCGTTCTTTTAGACTGTCCGCTTTTGTTGATGTTGGGAATGTGTATGGCAGCAATGAAGATTTTGATACGTCAGAGTTACGTTATTCAACGGGATTGTCTGCTATATGGTTGTCGCCCTTGGGCTTATTAAGTTTTAGTTTTGCTAAACCGATTAATAAAAAAGAGGGGGATCAATTAGAACTGTTTCAATTTACTATTGGTACAACTTTCAATTGGTAATTTATTGGTCTTTTTTGTTTCGGTATGATGAATGGCTCATTAAAAATGGTGAATGGAAAATTATATTTTTATTAAAATTCAATTCGAGGTTAAAGTTTCAAAGAAACTTTAACCTCAAAAGTTAAATAATTTTAATCCATAGCATTCTTAATGAGCCATTCTTAATTCTAGAATTAATGAGCCATTGAAGTTGAACCTAAAAATAAAATCATAAAAAAGCGATTCAGGTAACGAATTTAAACCTTTGTCCCGTATCTTTTCCTTCGCAATTCACCAGAAACAATTCACAATTAAACCTAGGAGTTTTTTTTGAAAAAAATGCGTCATTTTTATTTGATTGTTGTCCTATTAGCTTGTAGTGTGCTGTCTTCCCATACCGTCGCAAGGGAACAACTTAAAATTGGTTTTGTCAATACCATAAGGCTTATGGATGAGGCACCACAAATTGACAGTGCTAACCGTCGCCTTGAGCGAGAATTTGCACCGAGGCAACGAAGATTAGTCAGTGCGCAACAGAGAATACAAAAAAAGGAGAAAAAACTGGCTAAGGATGCTGCTGTTATGAGTGATTCCAAAGTCCGTCAGCGTAGCCGCGATATTATGCAAAAAAAACGTGAATTAAAACGCCAACAAGACGAATTTCAGGAAGACATAAATATCCGCCGCAGTGAAGAATTGGGAAGAATTCAAAAAGTCATTACCCAAGTCATACAAGAATTGGGAAAGAAAGAGTCTTATGACTTTATTCTTAGCGATGGCGTCATTTTTAGAAAAAAACAATTCGATATTACGGATAAAGTATTGAAACAGCTCCGTTACAAAGAACGTCGAAGAAGGTAAGGAAACCAAAATAAGGGAACGATGAAAAAATCCATTAACCTTGCAACCTTAGCCAATCAAATTGGTGCAACTCTTGAGCCTCCATCGCGTGGCGATTTGCCCATTTTAGGTATCGCCACATTAGCGGGGGCTAGCGGCAACGAAATCAGTTTTTTTTCTAATGGTCTCTATCGTGATGAATTGGCTAAAACTGAGGCAGCGGCTGTTATTTTAGATCGGGCAGCACGGCGTTATTGTAACACAAACAGGCTGGTGATGGATAATCCCTATTTAGGTTATGCTCGGGCGGCTCGCTTATTTAATCCACGCCCTCGTCATCCTCTGGGCATACATCCGAGCGCGTGGGTAAGTGTTGAGGCGAATATTGATAAAACGACAGTGTCAATAGGGCCAACGGCCGTCATCGAAGCAGGGGCATCGTTGGGACGTGAAGTCTATATTGGCCCCGGTTGTGTTGTTGGTAGCGGGGTTTCGATAGGTGATGACAGCCAATTAATAGCCAATGTCACATTATGCACAGGCACACGATTGGGACAAGGTGTAATTATCCATCCCGGTGCTGTGATTGGTTCAGATGGTTTTGGAAATGCCAATGATGCTGGAAAATGGGTAAAAGTGCCACAACTCGGCGGGGTTCTCATTGGCGATGGTGTGGAAATCGGTGCGAACACGACAATAGATAAAGGTGCCTTGGAAGATACTGTGATTGGTGAAGGTGTAAAACTGGATAATCAAGTCCAAATTGCGCACAATGTTAAAATTGGTGAACATACGGCGATAGCTGGGTGTGTCGGGGTTGCAGGCAGTACTCATATAGGTCGCTATTGCATGATTGGTGGGGCTGTGGGCATAGCTGGTCATCTTGAATTGGTTGATTATGTTCATGTCACGGGCGGTTCGATAGTGTTGCAGTCCGTCCGTGAGCCTGGCGTTTATTCTTCTGGCACCCCTTTAGAAAAAAATGGTCATTGGCATAGAAATTTTCATAGATTTAAGCATCTTAATGAGATGGCGCGACGTATAAAAACCCTTGAAAGAGTCATTATGAGTTAGTAATAGAAGTTAGAAAAACCAAAAACCAAAGGGCTGCATGGGCAGGTGGTGAAAAAATCAAAAATCAATTAAATCAATAGTTTAATAGTTAATTTCACCTAAATACCTACATGGAACCCGTGTTTTTATATGAAAAACGTCCAAAAAGAAATAACTGACAAAACTGACATTCTTCTAAGCATGGATATCCATCAGA
>Ga0233403_10000641_pt1 | contig 16547 bp, 12 predicted proteins | sample Na_oxic_1_MG_FD_179866 | JGI IMG/M metagenome (GOLD analysis project Ga0233403, IMG submission 179866) | Seawater microbial communities from Saanich Inlet, British Columbia, Canada - Na_oxic_1_MG | ecosystem: Environmental > Aquatic > Marine > Inlet | place: Canada: British Columbia | collected...
GATTTATTGGAAAGGAGCCTAAAATTGATTTGGACTCCTTTGGAACAATAAAAATTTAACAATACATTATAATAATTTTGTATCATCTGCAACTTTTCTTTTTTTAGGCTGTATCCAAAATAAATAATTCTTGCAAAAGTTTCTCAAATTTTTGCAAGAATTTGGACTCCAAGGGACACGTAGCTGAACTATCAACAAATATTATATTTTTTTTCGATCTATAGCGTTTCCCGATTTAATAAAGCATAGTTAATATCGTTTAAGTTATTCATAATTAAATATAAAATTCCATAACACTGTAATGCATTAAACGCAAAAACGCTATAGCTTATGTAGAAACTTCTATTTAAAACGACGTATTTCATGTATGTTATTTATTACCATCCCCAAAATAACAAGCCCAACTCCACTAATCGCAAATCTTATCGCGTCACTAACTTTGGATTAACCATCGTATAATTTATGGCCACTCCCCAATGCAAATGGGGCCCTGTAGCCCGACCGGTTTTGCCCACTGTTCCGATTTTTTGTCCTCTTTTAACGGTTTGTCCACTTTGAACAGCAATGGTATTAAGATGACCATATAAGGTGACAATGCCTTGTCCATGATTAATAATCACAGTGTTACCGGTATAAAAATAATGGCCGGTGTTGACGACTTGACCGGTTGCCGCTGCTGCAACAGAGGTTCCCAATGGCGCGGCAATATCTAAACCGCTATGCGGATTACGGCGTTGTCCATTGAAAAAACGGCGTAATCCAAATGGACTACTAAAACGTCCATGCACGGGTTGGGTTAGCGGTAAAGGTGAAGTCGTTGTTGCTTGCCAAGGGCTAGCTAAGGCGGTATTTATGCGTTGACGTTCATGATTAATACGTTGTAAATCTTTGCGATTAGGATTAACCTTTCGTTTATTTTTCAACCTAATACGTTGAGTCTTATATTTTTTAGGCTTGACAGTGAATGAGTAACGTTTTCTGGTTTGTTGATCAATAACCGTATGCCGTCCAAGTTTAGCACTTAGTGGAATACCAACTAATGCGATCCATTGCTTTCCATCATGCAGCACAACCACTCGGCGTTGTTGATAGTGAATGTTGGGCGGTATCGTACCTTGGCTCTCCAAAGGTACCCAAGCAATACCGCCTGGCACAGCAGCGGATTTGTTACTGAGTGTTAGGAGAGATTTGGATATTTGAGGCGGTTTTTGGTTTAGCTGAGTGACCGGGCTAATCGCTTGAGTGGGTATCGGTGTAGAAATAGACGGTATTGGCCTATAAACCGGGTAGGTTGACTGTGTAGGTATCTGATTTCTTTCAATGACCGGGGATTGACGGATAACAGGTACAGTGTTTGGCTGAGGGATATTTGTTTGTGGTGTGGCACAAGAAATACAAATTAATGCCCCAATACTTGTTGTTAAAAATGTTTTCAATTGAATCATAGAATTTGTCTTTGGCGAGTAAAAAATAGTGAATAACGCAATGTTCAAGTTTATTTTGTCAATGAATGATTTTTAAGTAGTTTATTTTGAACGCTCTCGAAATCCATCATCATTAAAATTTTAAAATTCAATGAATTATAAAAACTCGAACATCGCGTGAATAACGAAGTGATACTCAATTTTGGAGTGATACTCAATTTTGGATTGAAATTCATTTTAAATATTGAATCCAAAATTTATTTTAGAAATTAGAATTGTCCGAAAATAAAAATTTTAGCCAAATCCAAAAAATCTTCAGGTGTAACCTCAATTTGAGGTCACACCCAGGGATTTTAGTTCTAAATCTTAATTTTCAGATCAGTCTATTGCCTTAAACGAAGTTGCCCTTCTATTCGCCATTTGCTATTTAAAATTTATTTAGAATATGCTGTATTCATTAAAAATAAGGATTAAGAAAAAATAATTGGTTAAGGAGTCAGGATTTAATAATACCCGAAACTTGAATGTCCAAACCTGCCAGGTTTTTAAAACCTGGCAGGTTTAAGTAGCGAAGCGAGAAATATTAGGTATTTTTAGATTTCTAAGGAGTCAGGATTTAATGGTTCGACAAGCTCACCAACAAATACCCGAAACTTGAATGTCCAAACCTGCCAGGTTTTTAAAACCTGGCAGGTTTAAGTTCGGTTTTTAGGTTGATGAGCTTGTCGAATCATTGAATCCTAATTCCTAAGCAAGAGTTTTCTCTAAAAACGCCACTGTTACTTTTTTCGCTTCTTCACAGGCATCGTTATCATAATGTGGACTATCGGGATAGACAAAACCGTGATCCGCATCATAGCTATGACAAAGTAAAATTTTATTGGCCTCAGACATCAAATGTTCTAGGGAAACTTGTTTGTCTGGCCAAGTACGTTCAGTTTCAGAAAAAATAGCCAACATTGGGCAATTTAATATTTTAATATTGTGTTTATCTAACAAAATTCGGCAATAAAAACATACGACAGCATTGATCAAATTAGGATTTTGTAAAACGGCCTGTTGTGCTTGCACTCCACCAAAAGACCAGCCTAATACAGCAACTTTGCGATTTGGAGCTTGCAATGCTGTTAGGGCCGTTTGTACTTTACGATTATTTCGGTTTTGGTCAAGGCTACGCATGTATTCACCAGCTTCTTTGACATTGGTTGGATGATACCCATTATATAAATCAATGACCATAGCTTGATAACCTAAGTCGGCTAATTGATTGGCCCAATCACGGTTATAATCTAATAATCCCCACCAATCATGAATAATTAGCACTGCTTTGATGGCTTGTTCAGGGCCAACAATATAAGTCTCAAAAATTTCACCTTCTGGGGTAGTTAGCTCCATTTTCTACTGCTCCTTTCAAAAAAGTCTACAAATACCTAATTCTCTATTTTTATTTTGTCATATTTCGGGAATTCTCGTTTTAAAAGTAAATCAACAGATAAGACTTTGGTCCCTGAACAAATACTATTTCTTAAAGAAATAGTATTTGTTGCTTGTGCGTTAATTATTTTCTGCTACATCCCTAAACAATCTATCAAAACTAATGTGACAAAGTAGAACTATATCCCCATTAACAATTAACAATTAACAATTAACAATTAACAATTAACAATTACCCTTTTAACATTTCGACTCGAATACGGGTAACTTGTCCAGTAATACTGTCTAATTGCTCAATGGCTTGAATAGCTTTATTCACTTGTTTTTCCACGACTTTGTGCGTCAACATGACCACTTGTACCTGATTTGTATCGGAGTTAGGTTCTTTTTGGATAATGGCTTCAATACTAATAGCATTTTCCATAAGAATATTGGTCACTTGCGCCATAACGCCTAATTTATCTAACGCTGACATCCGTAGATAATAAGACGTTTCTATTTCATCGATGGGTAAAATTGGCAAATCAGCTAAAGCATTGGATTGAAATGCCAAATGGGGTACTCGATTGCCTGGATCGGTTGTGAGTGTGCGTGTCACATCGACTAAATCTGCTATAATGGCAGAACCGGTTGGCAATGCACCAGCACCGGCCCCATAATAAAGAGAAGGGCCAAGTGCATCAGCTTGCACTAAAACCGCATTCATCACACCTTCCACGTTAGCCAATAAACGTTTGTTGGGAATAAACGTCGGATGTACCCGTAATTCAATCCCTTTGTCAGTACGTCTGGTTATGCCTAAATGTTTAATTTTATAACCTAATTCTTCGGAATATTGGACATCCTCTGGGGTGATTTTGGTAATACCTTCCATATAGACTTTATCAAACTGCAACGGAATACCAAAGGCGAGAGAGGCTAAAATCGTTAATTTATGAGCAGCATCAACGCCCTCAATATCAAAAGTAGGGTCTTTTTCAGCATAACCTAACCGTTGTGCTTCGGCTAAGACATCAGCAAACTTGCTACCTTTATCGCGCATTTCAGTCAAAATAAAATTGCTGGTACCGTTGATAATACCCGCTATCCACTGAATTTTATTAGCCGCTAATCCTTCGCGTACGGCTTTAATAATGGGGATACCGCCGCCAACTGCTGCTTCAAAGGCAACCATGACTCCTTTTTCTTGAGCAGCGGCAAAAATTTCATTGCCATGATTAGCGATTAGTGCTTTATTGGCTGTAACGATATGTTTGCCATTTTTGATGGCTTGCAAAGTCATTTCTCGTGCTATCGTTGTTCCACCGAGCAATTCGATAACAATATCTATTTCAGGATTGCTAACAACTTCGTTCAATTGATCGGTTAGCACCATGTTTTCGGTGCTATAGGGGTGCGTTTTATTTAATTCTTTCGCACAAGCATGAGTAACAATAATGGCACGCCCAGCACGACGTGCAATTTCTTCGGCATTTTTTTGCAACACATGTACCGTACCACCACCAACGGTACCAAGTCCAAGTATACCCACTTTAACCGGATTCAACATATATCTCCCTCTCAGTTATCAGATGTCAGGTATCAGGTATCAGGTATCAGGTATCAGGTATCAGATGTCAGGTATCAATTTACCATTCACCATTCACCATTCACCATTCACCATTCACCATCGATCATTGATCATTGATCATTGACCTCATTCATCATTATTTTATCTTTCCTAAACATATCTCGAATGCCTCGCAACGCTTGACGAATACGATGGGGATTTTCAATCAGTGCAAAGCGTAGATGATCATCCCCATATTTGCCAAAACCGATACCCGGTGATACTGCCACTTTAGCTTCGGATAACAATTTTTTACAAAATTCTAATGAACCCATTGCTTTATAAGGCTCTGGTATTGGCACCCACACAAACATCGTCGCTTTCGGTTTGTCGACAGTCCAACCTAACGCATTAAGACCTTCACATAGCACATCACGCCGTTTTTGATACATGTCTCGAATTTCTAGCACACAATCCTGACTTTCTTCCAGTGCGGTAATGCCGGCTACTTGAATGGGCGTAAAGGTACCATAGTCGAGATAAGATTTCATGCGTGTTAAGGCGGCAACTAAAGTCGGATTACCACACATAAATCCTAATCGCCAACCTGGCATATTATAACTTTTTGACAATGAAAAAGATTCGACAGCAATATCTTTAGCCCCTGGTACTTGCAATATGGATGGTGCGACATAGCCATCAAAAACAATATCTGCATAGGCTAAATCATGGATAACCCAAATTTTATGCTGTTTGGCGATTTCAACGACTTGTTCAAAAAATTCAAGATCGACGCACTGTGTTGTCGGATTACCCGGAAAGTTAAGGACTAGCATTTTAGGATGAGGCCAAGAATTAGTTATCGCTTTAACCAATTCGGCAAAAAAATCTATACCCGGCATTAATGGCACATGACGTATATCAGCCCCAGCAATCACAAAACCATAAGGATGAATCGGATAAGCCGGATTAGGGACTAACACCGAATCGCCGGGGCCCATTGTGGCTAAGGCTAAATGACCTAAGCCATCTTTAGAACCGATAGTGACAATGGCTTCCGTCTCCGGATTTAAAGAAACATTATAGCGTTGAGCATACCAATTCGTCATCGCACGGCGCAAACGCGGAATACCCTTTGAAGCGGAATAGCGATGCGTATCCTTGCGTTGTGCCGCTTCAACCAATTTATCTACGATATGTTGCGGCGTGGGCTGATCCGGATTGCCCATCCCAAAATCAATAATATCTTCTCCCCTGGTACGCGCTTGCATTTTTAACTCATTGACGATGTTAAAAACGTAAGGGGGAAGGCGTTTAATACGGTGAAATTCGTCGTTCAAAATTTAATTCCTTTGAGTAAGGGAACGAGAAAGAAAAATCCCCTTTGAAAACTAGGGGTAGGGGGAATTTATTTTAGAAAAATCCCTAATTCAAAAATTAAGCCCAAAACTAAAGCTTTGGACTCCAAGTCGATGTTTGGGAGTCCAAAGCTTTAGCTTTGAAAATCAGACAAATATAAGGTGTTGCACATTGAGTATTTAATTCATTATAGCATTCATCTATCCCCCTTTTTCCGCCTCCACACTGAAGGGGAAAATGATGAGGCAAGGAAATTGAGGGATAGGTTTGGAGTAATTTTACAATAAATGAAGACTCACTATATCAAAAATTAGAGGATAAAATGTAACCTGTTAATATTAAAAAAATAACGTAAGCCTAAAATAACATGAATTTAGTTACGCCTTTTGACAGTCCCCCCTCCTTTGGTCCTAATCTTTACTCACAAGTAAGTAAAATATTTGAAATCTAAGTTTTTTTCTGGTTCCCACGTCAGCGTGGGAACCAGAAAGTTTACCCACTTGTGGCTAAAGGTTAGACTTTGGTAAAGGGGTATGGGGGATAGGGATAGAGATAGGGATAGGGATAGGGATAGAAATCTTGTAGTTTATTTAACCGAATGGAGCAAGCCAGGTTTTTATTCGTTGTGATCTTAAAAAATGATCTCGCACAGCTGCGTTACTGCGTTTTGTTGTACTCAATTCATTGTCCTCAATCCGTTAGTATTCAATTTTCATAGTACGCCACAAAAAATGGTAACCAACTCATTTTGCAAAAAGTGTTGGTTTGTGAATTAATCCTTTTATCAGTTATCAGTTATCAGTTATCAGTGAGCAGTTACCAATTGTTAACCTAAAAAATTCAAATTGACGCGATGCTCAACTTTTAGTGATAACCGATTGATTTTTTTGTAGGGTAGATAAAGCGATCGCATATCTACCAAAAATATCAGCCAATGAAATCAGATAGTTAAAAAAGTTGAGCATCGCGTAAATTGATAACTGCTCACTGCTCACTGATAACTGATAACTGATAACTGATAACTGATAACTGATAACTGATATGAAACAAGTCGCCTCTCTAGGCTACGGCGTGATTTTCAAAAAAGCCTTTTCACAGCCCGATATTTTCAAAGCCTTTGTCAAAGACTTTCTCGGCATTGAATTGGTCATTGATAAAGTCGAAACGGAAAAATCGTTTGACCAACCCGTTGGCAATGTCGATACGCGCTTTGACTTATTCGCCGAAGATAAACAAAATCGAATCATTGTTGATATTCAACATGTTCGTTATGCTGATCACTATGACCGTTTTTTACATTATCATTGTGCCGCTTTAGTAGAACAAGTGGCCAGTTCACAAGACTATCGTCCCAGTAAGCAGGTGTTTACTATTGTGGTTTTAACCTCTGGTGATAGACATAAAGTGGATATAGCCACGATTGATTTCGATCCCAAAGATCGCAAGGGTAATCCTCTCAACGAAATTGGGCATAAAATTCTCTACATTTGTCCCAAGTATGTTACCAAAGATACGCCGGAACCTTATCGGGAATGGTTATTAGCCATTGCCGATAGTTTGGATGAAGAGGTTGATGAAACTCAGTATCACAAAACTGAAATCCAGCATATTTTTGACTTGATTGCACGAGATTTAGTCTCACCACAAGAACGAGCCCGAATGAAAGATGAATATGGCATGGAACAACTTCAACAGGATAAATTTGAAAAAGGACATAAACAAGGACGTTTTGAAACCGCCCGCAAGATGTTAGCTAAAAGCTATGATTTAACTGAAATTGCTGAATTGACGGGCCTATCCCCCGACGACTTAGCTGCATTATCCCGAAAATAATCAAGTAATTACTTTTAAAATGGACCCCGCAATCAGGTCCAAAACCCGGCTAATGGTGAATTGATAACTGCTCACTGATAACTGCTCACTGAAAACTGAAAACTGAAATGAAACAAGTCGCCTCTCTACGCTACGGCGTGATTTTCAAAAAAACCTTTTGAATCAAGGGATCATAGTAGTTGATTTTGATTCCTAGCCGGGTAGGGTGGGGTGGGTAACCATAGCCACTGATTTCATTAATATTTACAATCTGTTGCTACTTGACTCATTTTTTTGCTCCAACGTTCCCGCGTTGGAGCTTTTTTTTTGCTTGACAAAATCAACTACTCTGACCCCTTGATTAGACCCCTTGATTACAGTATAGATTAGAACGCTTGTGCGAAGTTATCCAACAAAACTGGCAATAAATGGCCAATAAATTTAGAAAGTTGTGATTAATGACGTGCGGCAATTTATTGGCGAGCAAAAAATGTTTGATGATATTACCTTGCTCGTGTTGAAGATAAAATAATTTCTTTCCCCAGTTTCTTCCACTGTTCTTGCCTTCCGCCGATGAAATTTGGCGTACCAATTAAGCCAGAAAATAGAAATGCGCCCATTTCATAACCAATTTCCAATTAATGCTAGCGATGCCCAATAAAAAGGATGGTGGAAGAATTTTAATTCCAAAAATTCTTGTTGTGTGGTTTGCAATGCCCTCACTTTGGATAATGGTTGCTTCGATAAATTCAAATGGCGATAAAATTTATCAATCAAATGGAAAGTCGCCCTATCATCGACTTTCCACAAGGTGGCTAACGCACTTCGTGCGCCAGCTTTCAATGCAATGCCAGAAAGCCCTAATGCTGTCCAGCCTTGATCCCCTTTTGCTGTATTACAAGCACTTAAAGTGAGTAATTCAAAGGATTGCTCGTGTGGGTTGGATTCGATACTCTCTTGTAAATCCTTGAGCTTTAATTCACCATCGTACGTTAAAATAAAACTATCAGTAACTTTTTCAGCAAACTCGGCGTGAGATATGATGTGAATGAAATCATAAGGAGATTTTTCTAAACGATCAGCAAAATTTTTAGACGTAAACTCTTTATTTAACAGCATCTTTGGACGATACCACTTATTAACGGCTTGAATTTCTTTTTGGACGTAAGGCAATTCTGGATAATTTTGAACCGCTTCTGTAATGGCACTCAATAACACCTTAGTTTCGCTTGGAGCTAATTTCTTTTCTTGGGTTGCTTCAGTCAAACTTAACGTTGGGGTTATCGCAACGGCAAACTCTTTAATGATAAAGCTGTTACCATCATGCAAGGCAGCGATGGGTAACGCATTTAAGATATATTCAGGCACAAAAACCAAGGTATTAATGTGATGTTGTCTTAAGCGCGGTAACAATGGTGCAATTAACCAACGATAAAGTTGTTGGGCCTCGTTTAAATAATCCTTATTTTCTGGACTGTTACGCCCTTTTTTGATCTGAATCCGAAAATTGTGGATAACCGCGTTGATGGTGTCCTCGCTGACAGCGACCTTTTCTCTAAAAATAACCACTGTATTTTGAACCGGAAAACTGACTAATAATTCTAACCGTTCAGGTAATAAAATGGGATAAATTACAGCCGTTTGAGGTGCCTTAAACTGATCGATGTTTTTTTTGACTTTTTTGGAAAAACACTCCCCAAAATAAGTGTCTAAACCGACTATTTTAAGTTTTTCCATCGTATCGCGTGCCAGGCTTAAATCCGCTTGTTGATACTCAGTGGTTTGCGTTGTAGCGCGTTGCAAGAGTATATCTGCCAATTGCAGAAATATCTGCCGCAATTCTTCATAAAGTGCTTTGCTTCCTTCGGTTTTCCACTGAAAAGCCTTTTCATTCTCTGGCACCAAAATCTGCAAAGCTTGTTGATAAGCCTCAATAGCCGCCTCTATTTGATTTTGCGCTTTCAAAATCCGTCCTAATTGCCAATGCCAGCGAATAAGCCAAGCCAACGCTAAATTAGGTTGTTCTTGCGCGGCTTGGGCTTTAAAAATCGCTTGTCTTGTGAGACGCTTAGCTTCTTCATAACGCTGGTTATTTTCTTGTTGTTCTCCGGCATTACCTAAAGCGATGGCTTCTTTAAGGGATGATTGCTCCTGAATCTTTGCCAAAGAGGATATTTCTTCCGCTGGTTGCGACAAACAACCTAATAAAGTCGTCATCATACTAAGTATCAATAGAATTCGTAGCATAATTTACTCTTCTGGAGTAATGAAAATAAAACCAACAGGGCAATCTTGTAATAATACGGTATTAATATTTTCTTTATCCCATAAATCACGGAGTTCTTGTGAGGGTTTATCAGGTGGTACTATTTCCAAAAAAAATGCTGTGTCGTTAATTTTTTGGTAGCTTACATCTGTTACTCCAACAGATTCAAATAATTGTTTCATTCTAAGTGCTTCTTCTTCTGCTTCAAGGCGTAAAATATAGCCCGATGAACAAATATCGCTTGATGCTGTTGGAGAAGACTTGGCTGATACTTTATCATCTTCAACGTGTAAAAATGGCATAATTTGTAGAGTGACTGCAATAACTACGATCGTATAAGCTGTCCCTAAAGCGATAGGTTTCCAGTGCCACCATCCAGAAATAGGCTCCCATAATTTTTTAAACCACTCAGTAATTTGAGATTGAGTGTTCGGTTTAGGTTCTAGTTTTTTCGCCTTATCAGCTTGTATCCGACGTTGTAATTTTTGCCACTGTAACTCGGTATGCAGTGCTGTCTTTAACGCCCTAACTTCTTCCAACGTATCGGGGTGAGCATCAGGAATTTCTTGGCCCTCTAAAAGTGCTAACCAATCTTTATCATCTTTCGTTAACATCGTCTTTCTCCTTTGGTCAATCTATACATTCTGCATAGCAATTTTTGAAATTGGTATCGTTTTTCAGCTTTTTTCGGCAGTTTGATAAAAAAACGCCAATGGTATTCTCTTTTTTATCAAGTATTTCAGCCATTTCCTTTTGAGACCATTCCAACGCATAAAATAACATGAGGGCCATTAAGCAATTTGGGTTTTCTTTGAACTTCCTTTTACAACGATTTAAAAGTACTTTAGCTGCTTTGTGAGTCATACCCATTTCGTTAGCTATTTTGTCTATAGACGATTTTGGGAAAGAAAATATTAGGGCGGTTAGACAATCGGTATCATCAGTGCCCAATCTTTTCAAGGCATTACCAATACATTCGGCATAACAAAATCTTTTTTCTTCTTGTTCATCAAATTCAACAGGAAATTCTTCTTCCTCAAATGATTCTAATTGTAAATTCCCCGCTTTTCGCCAATAATCTATGGTTTTATTCTTAGCAGCGGTGAATAACCAACCCATCACATTGTTCACACTTTTTTCTTCAAATGTATGAATGTTTCGGTAAAAGTTAAAAAATACCTCTTGACAAATTTCATCTGCAATGTCGGAAGTAACATAACTGTATTTTTTACATAAATGAGCTTTCAATCTAGGAAGATAATATCTATGCAACGTTTCAAAACCTACTTCTCCACCTTTACGCATATCTTCCAGGGCGGTTTTATCATCCATAGTGGTCTCCTATTAATGTTGGCCTTGAGGTTCTTGCAATTGTTCACAACCTCTTTGTCTCGTTTTTCTTGATACTTGTTCGGCTGTTATGTCACAAATTTCATTCAATTCTGCTTGAGGATATATCTGCATATTTTCTATCAACGAAGTCGTAAAAATCCCTCCTTTGGTAGGATATTCCCAAGCCAGTTGATATTCTTTGGAAGCCATATAAACTGTTCCTTTAAGCTTTTTAACGTCGGAAGAGGGGCAGTCCTTTTTTGGCAAAATATCGGCTTTATCATCGGTAAACCAATATTTGGATTTCATATCCAAACAATTTTTGGTGCCACGAAGCATTCCACCGGAAAAACAAGAGTCAATAATGGTTGTCATATTTGCATTTATATTATTGATTTGTTCTACAAAAGAATCATCCGTTACAAAAAAAGGTTTTTTGCCAATATCAGGAAATATAACAAGTGCTTCATCATAACAAATTTCATCATTGTCTTTTTTTACTTGAATAGCTTCATCATTATTATTGTCTTTTACTTGAGCCCCATGCCCTGAAAAGTAAATAAAAACTTTATCCTGTTTTCGCACGAATTTCTGCAAATTTTCTAAAGCATTGTTAAACTCGTAACGCTTAACATTTTTCAATACACATATATTGGAAATGGGTACATTAAAACGTTTTTGTAGGGCATTAGCTAAAGCTTGGGCATCACTATTAGTTTTTTCTAATTTGCCGGTATTTGCGCCCATCGCTAAAATGAAAGTGGTTGCAGTTTTTTGAGGAAGTTGTGGTTTTTTCCAACAAGATGCTAAGGCAGGAGTTGATTGAAACAGCAATAAACCCGTCAGAAGATAAAAAAAATGTTTCAGCAAAATTTGAGAATTGGCAATTAGCAATTGGTCATTGAGCATAAAAAGTCATCCTTTTGGGAATTAGGAAACAAAGTTACGGAATTTATGATGTTTATTGAGAAATAACAAATATCTCGTAAAACAAAGCTCAATACATTCATTAATTCAGATGCAACTCAATATAACCAATTTCATTAATAAAATCAATTTAATAAAAATTATCACTCAAATTATTGTTTTAAAAAATTTAGACACAATTTGCTATTTTGCATTTTGCATTCGTACTTGGATTAATTTTTTAGGGGCGCATTAAAAGTAATTTCGGTATGGTTGGTAGAAAATATAACGTTTTTGCGTTTAATCCATTACTGCTGAATGTATTTGATGCTACACAAGTTGTTTTATTTTTTCAATCCATTGACTGAAATGATGATTTTCTTGACTCAGTTTTTCAAGGCCAATTTCTAAGGCAATGAGAGAGCCTGCAATCCTTTTTTCGTATTCAGGCAAAATAGCTTGAATTCGCTTGGATGGTGCTGTCTTGCTGCCTTCATTAATATCTTCCGGTGATTTAAACTGTGATCTTATTTCTATTAATTGTTGTATTTTATGGTGTCGATTAGGATAGGCGACTACAAATTTTGCGGGCTCAGAAACAATAAGGCTTCAAATTCGTGCAATTGAATGTAAGGAATAAACCGATAATCATTAATTTCCTCAAAAAATCGTTTCTCCAGAATTTTTATTTTCTCTTGAGGTGTGCTTTGTTGACGGCTTTCCTTATAACCTGGAAAATCGGAGGCTAACCCATAAAAATCAATCATCATAGAAAATCGAGCATCTGCTTTTCTATCTTCCTTTATCCAATTAACCAGATCATTTTTGAGCTTGATATAACTTCTATTTATCGCACCACCACTGTGCTTGCGTCCACCTTTGCGGCTTGTTGCAACACAACGTGCATCTGGAATAATTCCTAATGGAGAAAATGCCGGCATGAGGACCTGTTCAACAAATTCTTTTTCGGTTTTACCTTCTACGACAATATGTAAGCGTATCATCGGGATGGTGTACCTCCAAGTACATTCTTTTCCCAAAGTTCACTTAAGGCATATTCTTCTAACCATGTCGTTAGTTTGTCTGGCTCAAGCCGTTTGAATAAAGATATACCCTGTTGTTGTTCGACGATAATGATATCGGATGCTTCAAAATGATCTAATAAATTAGTCGATTGAGTAGCTAAAATGACTTGAGTATAGACTGAAACACTGCGAATAAGTGCGGCAATAAGGCTAATGGCATAAGGATGAAGTCCCAATTCTGGTTCATCCAGTATAATAAGCGATGGCAAATGGTCTTCTGGCTGTAATAACAGTGTAATCAATACCATAGTGCGTAACGTGCCATCAGACAATTGATGAGGCCCAAATTCATAATCTGAATCACGCGCTTGCCAACGCAATTGAATTTCGTGGGGATTGATTGTCAAAGGGGCCAATACAAAATCCTCAAAAAAGGGGGCTATTTGACGAATGGTTTTAACAATCCGTTCGTAATACTGTATTTGGGTTTGTTGTAGTTTGTAAAGTACCGCCGCCAAATTGCTACCATCTCTTAGCAAGTTTCGGTTGTTATTAATATCACAGTTGCCACGCATGTAGGCCGTTTCAGACGTATCATGGAAATGAAAGACGCGATATTGGTTTATCTCATTTCGCATCGCATGATGCAAAAGCGTATCTGGTTTATTGTCTTGTCTTTGATTCAGAAAAAAGAAGCTTTCTTCGCCAACTTTTCCAATAGCGGCTGAGTTAACGTGTTCTTCAATAATCATGGTATTCACCGGCGCAAGTGATAGCGTGAAACCATAAACACCAGTCCCGTTATTCGTATTGAGACGGAGATTGCTTGTTATTTTTTTGGTTGTCTTGATGCCATAATGCAGAAGGGTATTAGCTCCTCCATTTTGCTGTAGATAAAATTGTAAGCGTTTGTTCGTTGATGCGATTAATAGACGAAAAAAATCTATAAAATTAGATTTACCAGCACCATTTGCACCTATTAACACATTAATTTTTTTTAGTTCTATTTCCATTTCTCGAATGGATTTAAAGCCGACCAGTTTTATTTCTTTCAACATATTATTTAAGCCTTTTAAGCACAGAAGCCCAAATTTTATCTAGTATCTATAGTTTTCCAGATAAATATTTTGGGCTAGAAACCTTCGAGGTTTTTAAAACCTCGAAGGTTTAGCTCCAGAGATTTTTCTGGAATACTATATCATTTTGGCAGAATTTTAAAGCATTGTGATTCTACAAGAGACAAATCTTTCTCCAAGAACGAAAGGGCCCTTGGGCCCATAGAAAACGAGCTTTGATGCTATTTCATTTTTGGTGCGTCACTCCTTGAGTTTGCTCCCATGTCCCGATTGAAATACTTCGGGAAGTCCACTTCGTTTTAGGAGTTTGAAGAAGTTTTTATTAGGATTGATCTGATTGGAGCAGTTTTTGAGCAACAATTGGGAAGCGTCGATAAAGGTTTTTGGTAATATTGCAAGGCTGCCGGTTAAATCAATATCGGGTGCGTTAATGATAATGTCACCATCTAGTCCCAATTCTGAAGAGGCATCTAACACGCTATCACTTGAGCGGAGAAAGTGATTGGCAGTGATGTTAATATTGCCACCATCTCCACTAACAGCACCAGTAAATATTTTACTTTGGTTGAGCGTCATAAAATTAGCTTTTTTAATGGTTAAACTTCCGCCATTACCAGTATAACCATCAGTAAATATTTGACTTTTATATAAATGAATCAAATTGATTGGATAAATAGTCAAATTACCACCCTGATGAAGTTCATTCTCACCTTTTGCTTCGGCACTGATTTGACTGTTGAATAAGTCAAGACGTTCATTGATATGAAAAGTCATGTTACCTCCGCCGGCTTTTTGAGCGCGTGTCAAAATGGCAGCGTTATCTAGGTTTAATTCCTCACCAATATTTAAGAGCAAATTGCCAGCATTACCTGTTCCCTCGCTACCCGCTGAAATGACACCACCATTACGCATGGTAAGTTTTCGTGTTGATAATGTAATATCACCGCCGGCACCATTTTTATTGGCACTGCTATAGATACCGCCTAAAAAACCGGTTTCAACTACAAATTGATTATCTTCATCTTCACCGGGGGTAGCTGTAATCAATACTGAATCAGTTGCCGTGATTGTGATATTACCCCCTTTGTCGATTCCAGTTCCTTCATTACTGGCATCAATGTCGGCACCGCCCATAATTCTTAATTCATTGACATCAATAGAAATATTACCAGATTTTCCTTCGCACTTAGTCAAAGTTTGAATGGTGGCCAAATTATCTAAGTTAAGAGATAAAGCCGAAATTTGAATGGTGCCACTATCGCCGGAACTAAACGCACTGCTGGCGATGCCACTGGGATTGATGTTATTTTCATCCAAGTTACCAAAATAGCCAGTAATATCTATCTTATCTTTTACATTTACGGTAATATGACCACCTTGTCCAGAACCTTCGCTACTGGCATTGATTTGTGCGCCATTTGCGAGCTTAAGGTTATTGGCTTGAATATCAATATTGCCAGCATTACCATTACCAAAAGTTACAACTTGTAGCAAACCATCGTCCATCTTCATTTTTTGTGCTTTTACGCTCAATGAACCACCTTTGCCTTTGCCCAAACTAGAAGTACCAATACTCGCAGTTCCGGTCACATCCAACTGTGTGCTTTCTAACACAATATCGCCACCTTGTCCTTGTCCCAGTGTTTCTGACAGAACTATACCACCATTAGATAATTGAATAGTTTGTCCAGTTAGGATAATCTCACCTCCATCTCCTCTATTCAACATGTGAATTTTAGAATTATCAGTAATTTGCAATTGTCCCGTCGATTGAATTTCGATATTGCCGGTGCCGGTATGACTCAAAGTTTGAATCTGACTTTGCCCAGTCAGAAAAAATTGTCCACCCAATATCATAATGGAACCACTTTTACCTTGTTCAGCAGTCTGGGCGTTGACATCTAAAAAAGTGTTTTCTAACTTGATTCGACCAAATTGCGTGAAGGTATTGTCCTCCATTACATTGGAGAGCTTTACTTCTCCGGCGGAAGCAGCACTCACCAGTTTGATATGGCCCCTCGGTGCGTACAAATCACCGGTACTCATCCTTATATCACCACCAATGACTACCAACTCTTGCCCTTCTGCAACTTGTAACCTGCCACCGTTGATGGTGATATCGTTGTGCTTATCCAAGAAACCAAACGCTTCTGGTGCGGCAACACTTAACAGTGGTGGCATTGAAATCTTCTTGGTATCAAATTGATGTCCATCGGCAAAACGTAAAAATTTTGCTGTGCTTAAATACAGGGCACTGAGGTCCTTGAATGGGATTGCTTCTTAAGTATATAATAATAAAATATTTATAAAGAACACGGGAATGGGTTAGTAAAAAAGCGGTTTTTGGAGTCAAAGATTCCATTC
>Ga0233403_10000642_pt1 | contig 16529 bp, 12 predicted proteins | sample Na_oxic_1_MG_FD_179866 | JGI IMG/M metagenome (GOLD analysis project Ga0233403, IMG submission 179866) | Seawater microbial communities from Saanich Inlet, British Columbia, Canada - Na_oxic_1_MG | ecosystem: Environmental > Aquatic > Marine > Inlet | place: Canada: British Columbia | collected...
CCCGGATTTACCCAAGGATGGATTTCAGTACAAGATGGTGCCGCGCAATTGGCAGCATCATTATTAGATGTACCGGCTGGCGCACGAGTATTAGATGCCTGTGCCGCCCCAGGCGGGAAAACAGCACACCTATTAGAACGCTATGAAATAGAAACACTACTCGCTTTAGACAATAAACCTGAACGTGTGGAAAAATTGGCAAACACTTTGCAACGTTTACAATTATCCGCTCAAGTGCGCTGTGCAGACGTGAGTCAGCCCGACACTTGGTGGGATGGTCACCCTTTTGAACGAATATTACTTGATGTGCCCTGCTCAGGTAGCGGTATTATTCGCCGTCATCCCGATATCAAATATTTACGCAAACCAAAAGATATCAAAACGCTGGCGGCGCAGCAGAAGCGTTTACTTGAAGCATTGTGGCCCCTACTCAAACCGGGAGGTCAATTACTTTATGTGACTTGCTCCGTTTTTGCAGAAGAAAATCACTTACAAATAAAAAGATTTTTAGAAAACAACAAAGACGCACAAGAAATCAAATTGGCAGTAAACTGGGGTCACGCACTGCCCAATGGACGGCAAATCTTACCCGGTGAGGATAACCTTGATGGTTTTTATTATGCGTGCCTTTCTAAAAAAAATTAACTGGCGTGTACTAACAGGAATGGGCTTGTTATGGTTATCTCAAGTGACTTATGCTGAATTATCAATACATTATGCCAAAACACGTTTAGTTGATGAAGTCTATGTATTGGATGCACAAATCAGTTACGACTTGACAGAGGTGACTCGCGATGCCTTACAAAATGGAATATCACTGACTTTAGTGCTCACGATGGTGATTGAGCGTGATCGTTGGTATTTATGGAACGAAGAAATTGCAACACTTAAACAGCGTTATCAAGTTAAATATTACACGCTCAGTGATCAATACGTTGTCGAATACCTGAATACCGGCATAGAAGAAATGTTTGGTAGTTTAAATGCCGCTTTAATTCGCCTTGGGCAACTCGACAGTTTTCCCTTGTTGGATAAACACTTAACCCAACCTGATAAGCGTTACTGGGTTTATTTACAAACCCATTTAGATATTGAATCTTTACCTGTTCCCTTGCGTCCGATAGCTTATCTTTCCTCACAATGGCGTTTAAGTAGCAATTGGTATTTATGTCCTTTAGAACCGTAACACTGAAAAGAGTACTCAAGATCAGCATAACAGCCGTCTTATTTGTCGGCCTGTTAGCCTCCTTATTGATGATTGTTGATGCACTCAATTCAGAACGCTTTGAGCATCTGTACTCAAGCCTATTAATTATCAATGCCATGGCACTATTAGCCTTATTGGCATTGATAGCCCTGAATTTACATCGCCTGTTCCATCAAGTCCACAAAAAGCGTGTAGGCGCAAAGCTAACAGTGCGTTTATTCACTTTATTAGTCATCTTATCTAGCGCACCCGTTATTATTGTCTATTATTTTTCTTTAGAATTTTTACATCAACGCCTAGATAATTGGTTTGAGGGCAATATTGAGCAAGCACTGAATCATGCCCTTGATTTAAGTCGTGCCGCGCTCAATACACATTTGCATGAAGCCTTGACAAAAGTTGAAACCGTTGCACAAGACATCGCTTGGGAAAGCGATGAACTGATCGCTTCACAAATGGACGAATTACGTCATCTCAGCCAAGCTTCTGAATTAGCATTATTAACACCAACTGGACATCTTATTGCCTATAACAGTCTTAACACAGAACAGTCTTTACCTCATCAACCCAGTCAAAGTGTGTTATTACACCTCGAAAAATCTAATCATTACATTAAACTAGAACAGAAAACCGAGCAAAATTTACACATTCGGGTGGTGCTTAAACTCACCAACACTAAACATACACGTTTGCTACAGGCATGGTTTCCCATACCTGAACGTATTCGAGCATTAGCCGAAAGTGTAGAAATGGCTTTTGTCAACTACAAGAAAAAAACGTATTTACGGCAACCCCTGAAATTAAGTTTCACCCTCGTTTTATCATTAGTCTTACTGCTAACGCTTTTCAGCGCGGTATGGATAGCCTTTTTTGCAGCCCGTCGTTTTGTTGCCCCATTAGATCACTTAGCAGAAGGCACGATGGCAGTAGCCCACGGTAATTATGATAAAAAATTACCCGTTAAACACCTAGATGAACTCGGTTTTTTAGTACAATCATTTAATGAAATGACTCGCAATATTGCACAAGCACGCGATGAAGTTAAAGAAAGCCAAAAAATGGCTGACAAACAACGTGCTTACCTAGAAGCCGTACTCGAACGCTTATCTTCAGGTGTCATTTCGCTAGATTATAAACAACGCTTACGCACGGCTAATCCCGCAGCCAATCAGATTCTCGGTTTACCTTTAAGCAATTTATTAGGGCAAAACTTAACACAACTGCAAAACAATTATTCCACATTACAACCTTTCTGTCGTTCCATCCATGCTTATTTACTCAAGCATGTGCAAGATTGGCGCGAAGAAATAACCTTATTTGGTGCTAATGGGCGTAAAATACTGATTTGTCGGGGAACACAATTACAACGAACCGCCGTAGAAGGACAACCTGAAGGCTATGTCATCGTCTTTGACGATGTGACCACTTTAATTCAAGCCCAGCGAGATGCCGCTTGGAGTGAAGTAGCCCGTCGTTTAGCGCACGAAATCAAAAATCCGCTCACACCAATTCAACTCTCCACAGAACGTTTACGGCAGAAATGTTTGCCTAAATTACCCGAGAAAGAAGCCGAGACTTTAGATCGCATGACGCATACCATTATTCAACAAGTCGATGCGATCAAAAGCATGGTGAATGTCTTTTCAGACTACGCCAAAATTCCCGCTATACATAAAGAACAGTTAAAGATCAATCAACTCATCAAAGAAGTCTTAGATTTATACCATCATGTCAACATACCGCTTCACACCGATTTGGATAAAAAGATTCCAGAGATAGAAGCAGATCGTGGCCGTTTACGGCAAGTCTTACACAATATCATCAAAAATGCCCTAGAGGCTAAATCGACAGAGAATGCGATCACAATCACCTCCCGCTACTTGACAGAATCCTGTTTTGAGTGTGTAGAATTACGTTTTTCTGATAAAGGGCCAGGTATTCCAGAAGCACTGCTTGAAAAGATTTTTGAACCTTATGTCACAACAAAAACGAAAGGCACAGGATTAGGTTTAGCCATAGTCAAAAAAATTATTGATGAACATCATGGAGCCGTCTGGATAGAACAAAATCAAGGCACCCATGTCGTTATTCGTCTACCCGTCAAAAGCAGTGGGGGTTGTGATTAAATGCCCAGTTATTATCAAAAAGGCTTGCGCGGGGAATGACGGAAGCCTTGATAGGGGCAATCCCTTGTGGTTGCGTAGGGGCAATCCCTTGTGGTTGCCCAGGTTTATAGCCAAAAAGCAATAGTAATATGATTAACTCGTTGAAAATTAAAAATTTTACAGAATTTGAACAAGCGCATTTTAACTTTTCTGACGGACTGAATGTCATCATTGGAGACAATTCCACCGGTAAAAGTCATCTGTTAAAACTGGTTTACGCTATAACGTCTGTTTGGCATGAAGCAAAGGCAGAACAAAACGACATACCCGGACACATTTCTTCGGGTGGCAGTGACAGTTGGTGGCAACGTCGCCTTGCCGAAAAATTGGTCAAGGTATTTAAGCCTGATAAATTAGGCCATTTACATCGTTTTGGACAAGAAACCGAAACAGAAATAGAAGCCACCCTTTCAAGTGCCACCGAAAGCGAAGCCTGTACTCTAAAATTTCAGTTTTCTGAAACGAGCAAGACTGAAGTCTTGCTCATACAAAAGCCTGTTTTTTTTCCCGCCACGATGCCTCTATTTTTGCCAGAAAAAGAAGTCTTATCGTGGTATCCTGGTTTCACAGGATTTTATAAGAAACATAGGTTAGCGATTGAAGAAACTTACTATGATCTTTGTGAAGCACTCAGTTATCCTTTATTGGAAAACCCTGATCAAATCCTAATTGAGCCACTAGAAAAAATTATAGGGGGGCAAGTGAAATTAGAATTAGATCGCTTTTATATTCATTATCCAGAACAAGGCAACCGAGAAATCTCATTAATTGCAGAGGGATTACGTAAACTCGCTATGTTGACTTATCTCATAGCGAATGACTCCCTAAAAACAGGCACTATACTCTTTTGGGATGAGCCGGAAACCAATTTGAATCCCCGAATAATGAAACAAGTTGCTGATTTACTATTGAAATTTGTCCAAAATGGTGTCCAAATCATTTTAACGACACATTACCTATTCTTGATGAAAGAACTCTCACTACAAGTGAATCATTCAAAAGGTTCAAAAGGAAATATTCCCGCTAAATTTTTTAGTCTTGCTCAAGGAAAAGATGAACTTAACCACGTCAAAGTCGAATCTGGAGAAGTCTTACCAGACTTGCAAACTATTGTCGCATTAGATGAAGAGTTAGCCTTTTTTGATCGTGAACAAGCCGCTTTTTATGCTACTAAAGGAAATAAATCATGACCATTTTAGAGGAAGGTAGCGGCACTAAACAGTTATGTTTTGAGTTCTCCAATCAATGGCACGTTTGTAATTATGATGATGACTTTGAGGGCTTTTATCGTCAAAATATCCAAAAATGTCAGGGCGTTGGCGCAGTCGATTTTATCGCCACTGATGGTAAAAATCTTCTTTGGATAGAAGTTAAAAACTTTCGTGGATTTGCTGAGGAAACTCAACCTTACTTGTTATCAGAAGAACCTGAAGGCGTGATCAATTGTCGTGATTCCTGTAAAAGCCTTAAAAAAGAAATCAAGATAATTCGTCGAAAACCTTATTTAGCTGACTGGGTAGCACAAAAAATACGTGATACTTTCTTTGGGTTCGCTGTAGGCCTTCACCAAGATGATACCTATTTAAAGCCTTATCTTGATGATTTTAAACGGGGTATGCCAATAAACATTGTATTGTTCTTACATCAAGATGAAGAATTAGATGAGCCCGAAAAATTTAAAGATATGGCCCCAAAGTTAAAAACGAGAATTGAACAACAACTCAGGTGTCTCAATGTGAATGTTCGAGTTGAAAATTCATTAACACTACCTGAAAACGCTGGTTGGAAGCTGTGTCCATCCATAAACGCCAATTCCTAACGACGTGTCATAAAAAGACTTTATGGCCATTTTTAAAACAATTCTCTGAAAAATTATAAAATAGCAAAATCATTACAATTTTAAAATATTCTCATTCTGACGGGTTTAACGAGTTAAACAATCCAAAAAGGGTTGAATGTGAATAGGTTTTCAGGCAATATCGTTTTTCATTTTGTGAACACGTAGATTTGCTTCTACATAGGCATCTGTAAGAATAGAACGCAGATTTGACTGATTATCCTGATTTCCGCTGATGAAAAATCAGTGTTAATCAGCCCGATCATGATAATCAGCGTTCTATCTTTTGCTTCCACCGCCGACAACAAGGTATTTTCATAACAATGACAGCACATATTTTAATAGTTGATGATGAACCAGACATTCGTTATCTCTTCAAAGAAATTTTAGAAGACGAAGGATTCACTGTTAGCCTGGCACAAAACGGCAATACTGCCCGACAAATGCGATGTGAACAGCGTTTCGATCTCATCATACTCGATATCTGGATGCCTGATATTGACGGCATCTCTCTACTCAAAGAATGGCATGATGGCGGATTATTAATAGACAGTCCCGTCATTATGATATCAGGACATGGCACAGTAGAAACGGCCGTCGAAGCAACCCGTTTAGGAGCTTATGACTTTATTGAAAAACCCTTATCTATTTCAAAACTGCTCATTACCATAAAACGCGCCTTAGAAATGGCCTCATTGCAGCGAGAAAACTATGGTTTACGCAAACATGCAGTATTACTCATAGAACCATTAGGACATAGCAGCATCATGGCGGCCCTACGCGAACAGGTTAAACGCATAAACCAACAGAATACCGCCGTCTTGATTCGCGGCGACTCAGGCAGTGGCCGCACCTTATTTGCACGCTACATTCACCAGCACAGCCAACGCCATCAAGGCCCCTTTGTACCCGTGCAAGTTGCCGGTATCAGTGCAGAAAATCAAGCACTTGAACTCTTTGGCCTCCACGGCAATCACACATTATCCCGTCTTGAACAAGCTAATGGTGGCACTTTGTTTCTCAAAGACATTGCCAATCTGGACGATACCGTACAGGCAAGATTATTAAGCAGTTTAGAAAACCAATCCTTTTTACGCACTGGTGGAATTGAACCCATTTCCCTCAATGTTCGCATCATTGCCGCAACCGCTTATGAACTCGAAACAGCAATCACAATGGGGCGTTTACGGGAAGATTTCTATTACTACTTAAACGTTATCCCACTTCACATCCCGCCCTTGCGCGAACATTGTGAAGATGTGCCAGAGTTACTCGAATTTTATGTCAATTTATTTGTCAACCAAGACAATTTACCCTATCGCCGTTTCACGGTAGCCGCACAAAATAGACTCCGCAATTACCCTTGGCAAGGCAATATACGCGAATTAAAAAACCTAGTACAACGCCTCTTGATTTTAGGTGATCACCATAACATTGATATTGACGAAATTGAACCTATCCTCAACCAGCCCCCTGCTCAAACAGAGCATACCTCAATTTACAGCCTACCCTTGCGAGAAGCCAGAGAACAATTTGAAAAAAACTACTTAGAACACCAATTACAAGAAGCCGGTGGCAATGTCAGCAAAGTCGCCTCACGAGTCGGGTTAGAACGGACTCATTTATACCGTAAACTACGCGCCCTTGAGATTGATCCCAAACAAATCAAAAAATAAACTCAATTTCACCTATTTTTTCAGTTTGTCTAACCGCAAAATAAATTTTATGTAGGGTGGGTAACGTGTTTTTGTTGCCCACCATTATCTGATAAATATCGTTTTATAGCGTTTCCCGATTGAATGAAGTACAAATTTGATTGTCGTTGCAAATTTATATTGCGTTTTCATTACAAATTTATATTGCGTTCTCATTACAAATTTATTTTGTGTTTTTCGTTCCAAATTTATTTTGCGTTTTTCGTTCAAGGTGTACGTCATGAGATCGGGAAACGCTATAATCCTTTTTATCAATCATGTAAGGTGGGCAACCTATTTTTGTTTGTTGCCCTGATAAATAAAATGAAAATTATTATTTTAGGTGCCGGCAAAGTCGGTAGTTCTCTTGCCAGTAATCTGGTTAATGAAGCCAATGATATCACTGTTGTCGATCACGATAGCGTTTTATTGCACAATTTGCAGGAACATTTGGATTTACGCACTGTCACGGGAAAAGGTTCTCATCCCTACGTCTTATTGCAAGCCGGAGCGGAAGATGCTGATATGTTGGTAGCCGTTACCAATAGCGATGAAACCAATATGATAGCCTGTCAAATTGCTCACACCGTCTTTCATACGCCCACCAAAATAGCCCGTGTACGAGAAAGCGATTATCTCAATCACCCAGAAATTTTTGAGCGTTTAGCTGTTGATGTGCATATCAGTCCAGAGCAATTAGTGACAGATTATATTCAACGGCTTATCAACTATCCTGATGCACTACAGGTATTGGATTTTGCAAAAGGCCGAATGCAATTAGTTGCCGTAAAAGCATTTTACGGCGGGCCCTTAGTCGGACAGGCCTTACGAGCCTTTCGTGATTACTTACCAGACGTTGAAACTCGTGTTGCAGCTATGTTTCGACGCGGGAAAGCCATTATTCCTGAAGGGGATACCGTTATTGAAGTCGATGATGAAATCTTTTTTGTTGCGGCCACTGAAAACATTAGCACCGTGATGGCTGCACTACGTGAACTGGATCGCCCCTGTAAACGCATCATGATTGCAGGAGGCGGCAAGATTGGAACCCGTTTAGCAAAAGGACTAGAAAAACAATACCATATCAAATTAATTGAACACAACATCGCCCGTACTGAAGAGATTTCAGAAATTTTAGATAAAACCATCGTTTTACAAGGAGACGCGGCAGATGAAGAACTCTTGCGTGAAGAAAATATTGATGAAACGGATATTTTTTGCGCGGTGACTGACGATGATCAAATTAATATACTGTCAGCCATGTTAGCCAAACGGATGGGCGCTCGAAAAGTCATGGCCATAATTAACCGCCCAGCTTATGTCGATTTAGTCGAAAGCAGCACCATTGACATTGCCATTTCACCCCAACAAGCCACCATTGGCACCTTACTAGCGCATGTTCGACGCGGCGATGTCGTCGTCGTACATTCCCTACGGCGTGGCGCGGCCGAAGCCATAGAAGCCATAGCGCATGGTGATAAACGTTCATCTAAAGTGGTAGGCCGTCGAATTGATCAAATCAAACTCCCCCCCGATACCACCATTGATGCCATAGTGCGCGGCGAACAAGTTCTGATGGCACACCATGATACCGTTATCGAATCAAACGATCATGTGATTTTATTTTTACTGGATAAAAAACGCATTGGCGCGATAGAAAAATTATTTCAAGTGGGCCTCATGTTTTTTTAAATTTGTACTATAATAGTCAAGAGCAACCACAAGGGATTGCCTCTACTAAAAACGTTATTTTGTAGGGTGGGTAACGTGGTTGCCCAATTTATTTTGCCTTGATGGAGTATTTATTTTGCCTTGATGCAAAATTTATTTTGCTTTCAGCACGATTGATAATGAGCTTTATCCGGTTATTGGATTTAGCTTTTCACGAGCAAAGCGTGTTTTGGCATGTTGAGCAAGTGTATTTGCAAGACACGGTTTTTTTTGGGACAAAAGTTTATTGCGCGACAACATACGCGCAAAATCTTAACGAACTTACATCCTAGCCCACTTAACCAATCCGCTTGTCAATCAAAGCGTGGTGAATAGGATGGAACTCACTGAAAAAGCTCATAAAAAGGTGAGTTTGATACTTCAGAAATTGGGAAAGATTGCAGTGGTGATTTTAATTTTAAATGGGGCAGGCAACAAAAACCCGTTACCCACCCTACATTTTTATTTATGTATAACGATGAGGCATACAAAACAGGCGGAATTGTAGATTTGTTCACCCTTAGCCAGATTCCTATCAAAAAAAAAAGGGCTAACACGCAGGTTCGCCCAGTGAAACTATTTATATGAACATCTATATATAAGGTGGGACAGCTTGGTGGGCAACAAAAAGACATTACCCACCCTACAACGTTTTAAGCCCGATGCGGTGTGAATTCCTGACGGCTTAGTCTTTCGTTATGCATCTACCCCCATCTGGACTCATTCCGCATCCCGCAGAGCGACAACCATAATAGCAGGCAGCCTCATGACCGCCTTCTTTGTAACACCTATGTTTCGTACCATCATCACAATCCCAACCATAAGCTACGCCGTTCACCAATTGACAGCTTGTGCAAGACCAACCTGCTTTTAGGCCCGAATCGGCGCGAATCCCTGACTGCTTGGTGTTTTGGTTACTTAGTTTCATGAGGAATGTTTCCTTTTTGAAAATCAGTGGGTTGAAGTTTGAGTTTCAAAACCCGAATCACATTCATTGATGCTACTAGAATATGAGGGGGGTAGATAGACGGGTTTGAACAGAACCATTTTGTCTAACCCATCAAACAATATCAAAGTCTTAGAAAATGAGAATTGTTCATTGAGCATTGATATACACAATTGCCAATTACTAATTACCCATATTCTATTTTGATATGATCAATCAAAAACTCGCCGCGTATTATTACACCAAATTTTGGCATGATCTATAGATGTTCGGAAAAATAATTTGAGGGCGAACACGTAGGTTCGCCCCTACGCCCTGTGAAATCACGATCCCGCAAATAATTGCGTGTTCGCCCTCACTTTTGCCGCAACCAAATAATGATTTTAATCAATAATCCTGCCAAAATCGCGGCGCTAATGCTAAAGCCCACTGAAACCCCAAAGTTTTGCCAACTGCTGGTTTCAGTGAGTATAGGCAATTGCCCGGCAAGAGAGGCGACAATCGCGCCGCTGGCTAAACCCGTTCCCCAAATCGCGGCCGTATTCACTAAATCACGATCCCGCGTTTCTTCTCGAATGGCGACGCTGGCGCGAATATAACCGATCATATTTTCTAATCGCCTTAATTTCGGGCTAAAACCCTCATAATCTTTTTGAACTTGTAAACAATACTTTTCTTGCGCGAGAGACTGAAATTTTGTCAAGACTGTCAATCCACTGGCCGATTTTTCGGCTAATCTCGCTAACCGTTTTTGATAATTGCCTAAATTGATTTCAATCGTGTGAATTTGATCATTGAGTTCATCTAAACGTGTCGCATAATCAGATAATATATGCCAAGCCTCATTTAAAGTCGTTTGTAATTGTTCGCTTCCCAATTTCTGGGCATTCGTGCTATCACGCAATTTTTGTTCACAGGCTTGAATCTGTACTGCCCCTTGCTTCAATTTGTGAGCGACAGTGCGACTTTGATTGTATGCCCACGTTATTTTATGCCGATACCACAATAAACTCATCCAATCAGAATAAAATTCAGTTTCTCGATCTAAAGCGTTTTTATCCGCATAAAAACTAATGATGACATGGTGTTTAACTTGCGCCGGTGAATGATATCCCCAAAATTCAAAAATCACCCCGCCTAAAAAATCACTTTGGCCGATTTGATTTTCATCAGCGTCGGCATCAGGCATTAACGTTTTGTAAACCTGTGTCGCTAACTCGGCACTTTGTTCTAAATAATCCAACTGTGCCGAAAAAACCCACGTTTCTCCCAGCGTGCCTTTCTGATTGCCAACACAATCAGCCACTAATTTTTGCAACGTATTAAGCCAAGTTAAATCGCTTGTTTCCTGATCCGCAGCGAATGAACAGTTTAACAATAATCCATAGCTATCATTGAAGCGCACCGGATAATAATAACCATCATGCTTTGGAAAATCGGGATCGGGTGATAATCGAATCACTTTGTCTTTGCCCAATAATTCAAGATATTCTGTTTCAAATAACCCATTATCTGACTGATCAAATAAGGCATTATCAAAACGAGCCGGTAATTTTCTTTTGAAATCAGCGCGATTTTGTTCGATGTCGGCCTCATTTTGTCCCAAACCGGCACGCAAATCATACAGAAACAAATTTAAAGTCGGATAACCCAGCATGGTTAATCATTCCCTACAGGTTGAGGTGATTTTGGCTTTTCAGTCAGTGGTTGCAACAGTTTTTGGGCCATTTCAGCCGGCTTATCACTTTGCAAAATCACCACAGCAGTATTGGTAATTTCAATCGTCTCTTTATCAGGATTGCCAGGCAAAGCACTACGACGTATTGCAGGTTGAGGGTATTGATTCAGCACATCTTGACTCGGTAACAAGGCCAAAAGTGCTTGCTGCGTTTTGCTTTCTAATTGCGTTTTGCAGTGAGTCCACATTTGTTCTAATTTGGGATGCGTACTTAAAATATCATTCACTTTTTCTTGTACCGCCTCCCAATCAAGCGGTTGGCATTTCAACTCAGTCGCCAACTTTTTGAAAGCGAAATCGTGTACATTTTCCGTGGGTATTGCATATAAAAAAGCGAGTAAAGTCGTCGAATTCATAATATTTATCTCGTTATGCCATAATTGATGTTATGCTATTTCAGAACATTATTTTCAAAACAAAAATTAATTAATGATTTTAACGCAAGAGGCGCAAGAGACGCAAGAGGCAATATTTCTCTTGACAAACGAGCATCTTTAGCGTCTTTAGCGTCTTTAGCGTCTTTAGCGTTTATTTCTTTTTTAATCGCGAAAGCGAAACGCATGAAACGAAGATAAAAAAAACCATGAGCAGAGATGCACTTGTCGTTGGTATTAATTCATATACCGATTTAAACGAACTAAAAAAGCCCGCTAACGATGCCGAAGCGATTGCCCAATTACTTGAAACGCAAGGCGATTTTCGCGTCAAGCGTTTGCCTTGTATTGAACAGGCCGGTCAATTATGTATTGACAATACTGGGGCCGTCAGCTTTGAAGCATTACAACAAGCGATTGTTCAGCTGTTTAATCCAAAAACGGATAAAACAGATCATTTACCAGAGACGGCCTTGTTATTTTTTGCGGGGCATGGCTGGCGAAACGTGGATGGCGGTATTGCAGAAGGTTATTTAGTCACGAGTGATGCCAAGCCTAAGCGTTATCATTGGGGATTATCATTACACTGGTTGCAACAATTATTACAAAAAAGTCATATTAAACAACAAATTGTCTGGTTAGATTGTTGTTTTAGTGGCGAATTTAATTTTGAGGAGGCTGATCCAGGTGAGAGAGGTTCTGGGTATGGACGGTGTTTTATTGCGGCATCGCGTGACTATGAAGAGGCTTATGAAAGTGCTTCTAGCCGGCATGGCGTATTGACTGAGGTATTGTTACGGGGGCTGGCTGCTGATGGCACGGTGGATAATTATGCCCTCACTGATTTTATTCAGCAAAATTTAAAGCAATCGGTACAAAAACCCGTCACCCACAATTCGGGTAGTCGTATTGTGTTGACGCATCAGCCGGTTGAAATGACGAGGGCTAAACTCAGTGGTGTTTGTCCGTATAAGGGATTGCGATTTTTTGACGAAGCCGATGCCCAGTATTTTTATGGACGGGATAATTTAACGGATGTCTTAATTGAAAAAGTCCGAGTGGGGCATTTTTTAGCGGTGCTTGGCGTGTCTGGCAGTGGTAAATCATCCGTGGTGCGGGCCGGCTTGCTGCATCAGTTAAAACTTGGGCAAAAATTGGGGGAAAGTCGTCAATGGCGTATTTGCAAACCGTTTACGCCGACTGAAAAGGATCAAACCCCATTGGACAATTTGGCGCGGGTTTTAGTGCCAGAGGATTTGCCGGATGCAACGTGGCTGAAAGAATTAGACAGTGTGCGCTATTTATTAGAAAAAGGGGCGCTTGGTTTCAAGCAATGGCTGGATAAAATTGAGGCCCCGCGTGTCGTGTTAGTCGTTGATCAATTTGAAGAAGTGTTTACCCGTTGTGAACTCACTGAACGACAGCACTTTTTGGAGTGTGTGTTAGGGTGTTTGCCGCCGCCAAAAGCACCCGTGTCTAAGCTTTGTTTAGTGATAACCATGCGTGCCGATTTTTTGGGCAAATGTGCGGAACAGGAGTATGCCGGTTTAACGGGTTATATTGATGCCCATCAAGTGACAGTCAGGCCCATGAGTGAAACCGAATTAAAGGCAGCCATCAGTGAACCGGCTAAACAAGTGGGTTTGGACATTGAGGCAGAGTTAATCACGGCCATGCTCAAAGAGGTAGAAGGCCCTGCGAGTTTACCCTTGTTGGAATATACGCTGACTGAATTGTGGGCATCTCGTCATCTGAATTGTTTGACTTTGGCGGAATATGTTCGTTTGGGCGGTGTAGCGGGCACTTTGCAGAAAAGTGCGGATACCGCGTATGAGGCTTTAAGCGTAGCAGAGCAATCCGTCGCGCAGTGGATATTTTTATCGTTGACACAACCAGGAGAAGGCACAGAAGATACTCGTAAGCAGGTTTTGAAAACGGAGTTGCTAACAAAGCAACATTCGCCAAGCTTAATAGATCAAGTATTGGAGAAGTTGACGACAGCCCGATTAGTCATTGTGGATAGCTTGGAGAGTCGAGGCGATAAACAATCGTTAGTGGTGGTGGATGTTGCACATGAGGCTTTGATTCGGCATTGGGGACAATTGCAACGTTGGTTAAGTGATAATCGGCGTGCTTTAATCCAAAAAAGTGAAATTGATAGTGCAGCCAAGGAATGGGAGGAACATGGAAAATATAAAGATTATTTTTGGCAAGGGCCAAAGTTGGCTATGGCTGAGGACTATGTGAATAATGAGGCTGATAAAGTGTCGTTGTCGAATTTGGCTCAAGAGTTTGTCCACAAAAGTATCCAGTCTTGGCAGAAAAAACGCTATAGCTTGATAGGTATTGTGACGGCAGTGATTTTGGTGTTGGCTGGGATTGCTTTTTATGCGAATGAACAGCGGATAGTGGCTGTGGAGCTGAAGCAACTAACTGAACAAAGGTTAGAGTCAAGCTCAAATTCTAATCAGATGGAAATGATACGTGGCGGTAATCTGAAAAAAATACTAGAACGCTATCAACAGGATTTGAGTCTTAGCCGTGAAATAAAAGATAGCAGAGGAGAAAGTGTTATCCTCTCTAATATTGGAATGGTATATCAATATCTTGCTGAATACCCAAAAGCTTTGGAGTATTTTCAGCTAGCTTTAACAAGATATAAAAAACTCGATGACAAACGTGGGAAATCTGAAGTTCTTAGCAATATTGGCCTGGTATACTCTCATCTTGGTAAATACCTCGAAGCTTTGGATTATTTTGAAAAGGCTTTGGCAATTTCACGCGAAATTGTTGATAGACGCAGGGAAGCTGAAATTATGAGCGATATTGGCTTGGTGTATTCTCACTTAGCTCAATACGAAAAAGCCCTGACTTATTTCCAGCAAGCCTTAGAAATCAAACGCGAAATCAAGGATAGGCGTGGGGAAGGGGCTGATTTGAGCAATATTGGCTTGGTGTCTTCTCACTTAGCTCAATACGACAAAGCCATGACTTATTTCCAGCAAGCCTTAGAAATCAAACGCGAAATCAAGGATAAGCGTGGGGAAGGGGCTGATTTGAGCAATATTGGCGTTCTGTATCAAAACCTTGGCATGTATCAAAAAGCCTTTTTGGCTTTCCAAGACTCTAGAGTCATTGATATAAGCATAGGATCAGGAGAAATTTGGAGGTCACAACGTGGCCTCGCCTTCACTGAATTCAAACTCAAGCAACCCGAACTAGGCATTCTACACTATGAACAGGCCCTTGATAACATAGAGAGACTTCGCACAGGGATATCCAAAGAACATAAAACCTCTTTCATGCGTGACAAATGGTATGTCTATGATGAATTGATTAACCTATTGCAATCCATGCACTTAGTCCAACCGAAAAAGAGCTATGATCGCAAAGCTTTTGAAATCTTTGAGCGTAAACAAGGGCGGCTGTTTTTGGAAGAAATGGGTCAAAGTGGAGCACGGCGGTTTGCTGGCTTTGATAACGAGATATGTTAGCAGAACAAGAACTTGCCCAAAAATCGCAACAAGTATCCAAGCAACCCTTATCTTCAGCAGAACGCCTCACCCTTAAACAAGAACAGGCCGCGTTAGAGCAACGGCTAAAAAAACAATACCCCAAATATTACGCTCTGAAATACCCGCAACCAGCCACCTTAAGGGCTCTACAAAATGAAGTCCTACAAAAAGGCGAAATGATGTTGGTGTACAGTGTCATACCTAAAAGACAAGATGCAAAAATGGAAAGCACAACCATCCTCTGGGTTATTGGCAAGCAGCAATTTCAAATGTTCAACCTCCCATTATCAGAAGCACAATTGGAACTATTTATAAATCATGAAAATTCCAGCTTTATTGAAAGTATAACAAAAGAATTACCCGAATTTTACACGATTAGCCACTACATTTACAACCAACTCTTACCCGAAGCAGCCCGTCAACTGCTAATCGGATCCGATACCCTCTACATCGTTCCGACTGGCCCTTTATACGGCCTACCTTTTGAAGCCCTTGTTACCAACGACGAATATTTATCTCACTACCTTATCGAAGACTATGCGATAAGCTATCTTTCTTCAGCATCGCTGCTTAAAATCCTCCGCGATGACGAACGCAAGATACAACCACCTTTGCCGCTATTGGCTTTTGCAGACCCGGAATATCCTCGTTGTGCAGAGCCAGATTTCCTCAAGAGTGGAGTTGGCTGTTTCAGCCCCCTTCCCTCCACAGCGGACGAGGTGCGTGAGATTGCGGATATATTCAATGCTGATCACAACAAGGCACTTTATTTAGGGAGGAAAGCCAGTCGCAATACTATTTTTGTTCTCAATGAAAGACAAGAATTGGACGATTATCGTTATATAATATTTTCGACACACGGAATAGTTCCAAATAGAATTAATCAGATAGAACAAGCTGCCTTAGTCTTATCTAATCCATTGACCGAAGGGTATTTAACAATGGCGGATGTATTCTCATTACAATTGAATGCTGATCTTGTGATGCTATCTGCTTGCGGTACGGGGCTAGGTAAACATAGTCAGAACGAAGGTATCAATGGATTGACTCGTGCTTTTATGTATGCTGGAACATCAACAGTGGTTGTTAGTTTTTGGGCCATTTCAGTGCATTCTGCTAAAGATTTTAATGTTAGTTTATTTTATAATTTAAAAAAAGATCTAAGACCAATCCAGGCCCTACGTGAGGCTAAACTCAAAATGATTCAAAGCAATGCAAGACAATATACTCCTTTCGACTGGGCAGCTTATCTCATGTTTGGAGATGGAAAATAAAATTATTCACATAAGCAGAATGGCAACAATATATGGGCAAAATACCTGCCCCGACTTACCTAAAGACAC
>Ga0233403_10000643_pt1 | contig 16527 bp, 4 predicted proteins | sample Na_oxic_1_MG_FD_179866 | JGI IMG/M metagenome (GOLD analysis project Ga0233403, IMG submission 179866) | Seawater microbial communities from Saanich Inlet, British Columbia, Canada - Na_oxic_1_MG | ecosystem: Environmental > Aquatic > Marine > Inlet | place: Canada: British Columbia | collected...
TTTTCCAAGTTTTCCGACGCAATACCGGTGCCGGTATCAGAATATTCTAAATGCAAATTGTCATTTTCAAGCCGTGCCATTATCTTAATAGAGCCTGACTCTTTACCTTCCGAAAAGCCATGAATCAGACTATTCATGATTAAATTAGTGAGAATTTGCTCCAATGCGCCAGCTATGCTATAGACAGCGAGTTCATCCGGGCAATCCACTTTAATTTCAATGGCCGTTGGTTTGAAGTGATTCTGCAACGTATTCATCACATCAACAATAGCCCTTTTGACCTTAAAATGTCGGATTTCATCAGAGGTTTGGTCAATCGCGGTGCGTTTAAAACTGCTCACCAAATTGGCCGCCCGATCTAAATTGGACAACGTGAGTTCGGCCATTTCATCCAACCTTTCTAAGCCAGACACCAATTCTTCTTCATCGACTTCTTCTTGGTCAAGTAAGTTCAAAATGGCCTTCATCTTTTGTTGCCCGGTTGAAGCGGTGCCAACCGCCACGCCAATGGGTGTATTGAGTTCATGGGCAAACCCAGCCACTAACCGCCCGAGCGAAGCCATTTTTTCGCTTTGTACCAATTCATGGCGTGTTTGGGTCAATTCTTCTATGTTTTTCTTTAACAGGGCAGTCCTTTCCGCCACTTTGGCATCTAAGTTTTCCACAATTTGAGCATTTTCTAGCGAAATCGCCATTTGACTTGATAACAACTTTAACACAGTCAAGCGATCTGACGTAAATGCATTAGCCATTAAATTGTTTTCTAAATACAACACGCCGGTCAATTGACCATGATACAAAATGGGTTGCCCTAATACGGATTTGGGTTGTTTTTTGAGGATGTATGGATCATTGACCAAAGTTTCCTCACGAGTGGCATCATTAAGGACCATTGGAGTTTGATTCCTAACCACCGAATTGATGATAGCAGTGGAAACAAGTAACTCGTCACCCGCTTTCTTAAGAGGTAAGGTGTGCAAGGTCACCTTGCACTCTTTTTCCAACCTAGCCTCAGCTTCCAACCAAAATTGGCCCTGTTTTGCTAAAATTAAAGCACTCCGCTCAGCACCAACATTTTCCATGACAATCTGCATCATTTTCCGAACCAATTGCTCAAAATGCCTTTCGTCAGAAATGGCTTGCGACGCTTTTATCACTGTGGACAAATCCAGAAAAGACGAGGTGGCCATACTGGTGGCTAGGACTGTTTTCATGGCGGACCCTGTTGTGCTGGTTGTCAGGGAGGGTGTTTTACTGGGCGTTAGGATAGCAGCCAATAACTGCGGATAACGTTTTTCCAAATCGTCTACTTTGGCTTTAGCCCCCCAACGCGCATAGCCATAATACGCTTCTGTCATGTACACCTGAGCAACCTTATCTTTGCCCCAACCAAGATAAAAGCGGGCTGCAACTTCATTGGCAATCGCTTCTTCATGGAGAAACTCGTTTTCTTTAGCCCCGGCAATGGCACGGTCATAATAATCCATCGCCTCAACATGTTCACCAAGAACGCGATGCCGTTCAGCTTCCACCAAATCAAATTTATGTTGATGGTTCATTGGCGCGTGTTTGGCCCATTCTTGCATTTTTTCTTGATTGGCTTGTACTTTATCAAGATAGGTTTGTTGTTGTTCCGCGTCAAGTTCAACATATAGCGCAAGTCGTGCCAAAGAATCGCACAAATAAAATAGAGGAGTTCCTGGCAAGCTAATATTTGGTCCCACATAAGGTTCTTCAGCAATATTAGCGTATTCAATGGCCTTACCATACTCATGGAACAAAAAAGCTAGCAAAATTTTGTGAGCATATATGAAAAATAGATTGACACTATTTTGTTCCGAAAGGGATAACGCTTGTTCTTCATCATACGCAGCACCAATAAGACGGCAAGGATTGTCTGCTTGTCCCATCAAATTCAAAACAGTCTGTCGATGAATTTCATTATAAATTAAGGGAATCTGCTGTTTGAGTTGACGAAAAACTTCATTATAATTTACCAATTCAGATTCCACTGTGGATAATTCAACACCGCTGTTGAATAAAAGAATGCCATATTGAGAAGCACAAGTACATCCAGGGGTAAAATCTCCAGTTTCCAGCCCGCTTTGATAACCTTCTAGCGACATTTTCAAGACTTCACGGAAATAAACTTTCCAATGTGCTATACAGACAGTAATGAGTTCATATATTTTAGGTTTAAGCTCTTTAGCATTAAACTTTTCCATGACATGCAAAGCCAATTGGTTAAATTGGTAACCAGTCTCAATATCACCTATACTAAGTAGAATAACTCCATAAATAGAATAGCTATAAGCAGATTCTGGAGCATTGCCATAGTTAATTGACAACAGAACACTTTTACAAGATAGCAGAGGAAGAAGGTCTGGTCTTACTTCAAAGGAATATGAGAAAATCGCAGCTAAAATTCGCATTGCTGCTTGCATATTTTTATCTGTCATCAATGGTAAGTCAGCCAGCGATTCAATTGGTTTTCCTTCCCAAGCCGCCTGAGCTTCTTGTAAGTAAAACTCTGTGTCTTGTTCGTTGGGTGGGTCTGGAAAACTTATTCCCAACTGTTCAAGAACAGATAGTGCCACATTTATTACTTTGAGTTGCTGTGCCTGCGCCAAGTAAACTTGGAACTGGACAGTATAGATTTTCATCTTATCCAATAATGAAGTTGCTTGCATCAACACAATCCCGGCTAGTTGTTCTGAGCGTTCAAAATCACCACAAAGATAAGCTGCTTCGGATGCATCTTCGTATAATACCAACGTTAACTCATATTGGTTTTGCCAACTATCAGTGGATAGTAGTTCAAGTGCCACAGTTAAATATTTATTCGCTGCAACATAAGCAGTAGAAGTTTTAGCTTTACGTCCAGCTATGAGGTTTAACTGCACTAATTCATCTCGTTCAGTTTGATTGGTGAGCAATGTTATTCCTTGATTCAACTGATTAACAATATCAAAAATATGCTCATCAAATTCCTCTTTATGCGTGTGGATTTTCAGCAATTGTCCAATTTTGAGGTGAGTGGCAGATTTCTGTTCTTCTGGAATCAAAGAATAAGCGGCTTGTTGCACTCTATCATGCAAAAATTTATAGGGAACGGTTAATTCCTCTGCGATTTTAGTCTCTTCAACTTCTTGAAAAAACTTGTAAATATCGTTTATGGGTATAATAAGACCTTCTTGCAAAGATTTCCATAAATCTGCCGCAGTGTCTGCTTGGGATTTTTCAAAGACAATGGCGAGAGTAGCTAAGTCAAATTGGTTGCCAATGCAAGCTGCTAGTTTTAGCACGTTTTGTGTCTTAGTGGGTAGCTTTTGTAACTGTAACGCCATAAATTCGACGACATCATCGCTAATCGCCAACAGTTTCACTTGGGCAATATCACATTGCCAATAACCACAATCGAAATCAAAAGCAATCAGTTTTTCTTCATGGAGGAACTTAAGAAATTGATTGGTGAAGAAAGGATTACCTTGCGTTTTTTGCATGACCCATTTAGTCAGTGGCAGCGCATTTTTTGGCGGGCAACTGAGCGTATCAGCAATCAAATGGTTAAGATCAGGTTGGTCAAATGGTCCAAGGGTGATTTGATTTACTAACACCCCGGTTTTCCGAATCTCATTTAACGTCAATATAAGCGGGTGAGCCGCACTGACTTCATTATCTCGATAGGCTCCCATCAACAATAAATAGTGGCTGTCAGTTTGGCCCATTAATAATTCTATCAATTTGAGGGATGCTGAATCGATCCATTGTAAGTCATCCACGAAAATGACCAGCGGATGTTCTACAGTGGTAAACACGTTAATGAATTTTTGCAATAATAGATTAAAGCGATTTTGTGCCGCACTGCCTTCCAATTCTGGCACTGGCGGTTGCTTGCCCATAATCTGCTCTAATTCAGGAATCATATCAATGATGACTTGAGCATTTTCTCCCAAGGCTGCTAATATTTTGGATTTCCAGGTATGCACTTGATCAGTACTTTCCGTTAATAGCTGCCGCATAAGCGTTTGAAAAGCTTGCACCAATGCCGAAAATGGAATATCACGCTTGAACTGGTCAAATTTGCCTTTAATGAAGTAACCACGTTGCCGCACAATTGGTTTATGCACTTCATTGACTAAAGCCGTTTTTCCGATGCCAGAGAAACCTGCGACCAGCATCATTTCGGTATTGCCTTCACTGACGCGCTCAAAGGCGGCTAACAAAGTGCTAATTTCAGCTTTTCGCCCATAAAGTTTTTCGGGAATTTGAAACCGATCTGAAATATCGCGTTGTCCCAATTGAAAGGGAGTAATACTGTCGTGCGCTTCCCATTGCTGCTGACAATTTTCCAAATCGTAACAGATGCCAAACGCACTTTGATAACGTTCTTCAGCTGTTTTCGCCATCAACTTTAGAATGATGTCATTCATTATTTGAGGAACGGCAGAATTCAACTGTATCGGCGGTGTTGGCGTTTGGGCAATATGACAATGGACTAATTCCATCGGCTCATCAGATTGGAAAGGGAGTTGCTTCGTTAGTAACTCGTAGAAAGTCACACCCAACGAGTAGAAATCGGTGCGATAATCAATACCCCGATTCATGCGCCCGGTTTGTTCAGGGGACAGATAAGCCAATGTGCCTTCTAACACATTTGGACTTTGAATTTCTTGAGTTTCTCGGGGTAATAGACTGGAAATACTGAAGTCAATCAGTTTAACCTGCTTGGTTTCCGGGTGAATCAGGATATTTTGCGGTTTGATGTCCTTATGAATCACTCGGTTTTGGTAGAGTGCTTCTAGAGTTTTGGTAACAGCGATAGCAACATCGAAAAACGCTTTTAATGTCAATGGATTGGCAATGGCGTAGTCATAAAGAGAGACCGCATCCACCTCTTCCATAATAATGGCGAACCCATTTTTATAGTTTTCAATGGCATAAGGATGGACAATGCCATCAATATCAAGATTTTTAGCAATCGTGTATTGATGACGAAATTGCACCAGTTCATTGAAACTGGGATAGTCATTCTTGAGGAATTTAATGACAACGGGTTTTTGATCCGTGTCTCGTTGTCCTCGGTAAATCAATGTCCTGGTACCATCGTATATCTTTTCAGTCATACGATAGCCTGATAGGGCTGGTGTTGTTTCTGTCATATTGTTTTTTTCAGAATGGTTAAAATTGTTCCTGCTAAGGAATGAGGATTCAATAAAACCCAGAATTAAACCTGCCAGGTTTTGAAAACCTGGCAGGTTTGACTCCAAAGTTTTGGAAGTTATTAAATCCTTATTCCTAATTTGTATGATAAAACCTAAAGCTTTGGACTCCAAAAAACAGAAAAACTTATACTTCAGTACTTAACTGTTTTGTGTCACCAATATACGTTCCAACGCTGGAACGTTGGAACGAGGACTGAGTAGTTACCTTTTACTAAACGTACTTCACAAGTCATTGTACTCTTTAACAGATTCGTCACCAAATTATAACTTGTAACATACGTACATTAACCGTGTCTAAGGTTTTTCACCATAGCCCATAAACATGACAAACAGAATACAAGCACTTGGTAATGCCATAAATTTCTCTATGGCACGTTTGTAATCTTCTACTTGTTTGTCAATTTGGAAGCCGGCTTTGGTTATAATGTAAGCAAGCGTTTCTGGGGCAAGCACTTTAAAAAAATCTTCGGTCCTATGCATCTCGTTATGGGATACAATTGCATCTAAATCAACATTACGAAACCCTACTTCTTTGAGAATAGGCAATAATTGCCCCATTATTCGTCCATTTGCACCTCTGCTTTCCTGTATTTGGTTCATTTTTTCTGCTAATAATTGAAGCTCTGGCATAGGAGGCTCCAAAATACAAGAGTTCTTATCAAAATCAACTATTACGATTTTTCCACCTGGTTTAAGGACCCGAAATATCTCTTTTGCAGCCTCCACCGGTTCTGGTAGATGCACAAAAATCCTACGCGCATAGGCAAAATCAAAACTGTTATCAGGTAAACCGGTATTCATTATAGATGCTTCAATAATTTTGACCCTATCATCACTAACATCTTGCAAATATTGGTTAGCCTGTTTAATCATAATCGGATCAACTTCCACAGCTGTCACACAACTATTAGGCCATAAAGATAAAAGTTGTTCTGTTGTGAATCCTGGGCCGCTTCCCAATTCGATGACGGACATTCCATCCTGCAAACCCAACCGAGACAAAGTGAGTGCTTCCTTTTCCCAAGTAATTTGAGCTTGAATACGTAAACGTTGAAATTCATGCTCCACATCACTATTTATGTCGGTAATTTTGTAAGAGCTTTGATTACTCATTAATTTAACTCCTGAACATTTTGTCTTGCTGTACTCAAATCTGCGTATAACTTAAGCTATGTTTGAGCAAAATTTAGGTTATCAAGGTAAGTTTTCAGCTTATCAGCTATCACTTTTACATGAGGCAAATAATTCATAGTAGTGTGATTACCAGGAACTTCATAAAGTTCTATCCCCTGGGTAGCTAATTTGTCCCATCCACGATTTGAATGCGAGGAAGAAAAAGCTTCTAACTTCTTAGCACGGAAAAATACAATTTTCCCCGCATAAGTTTGTGGTCTATAATTTGACATAGCCTGAGCATTTACCTTGACAAGATCAATAAAATTTCCAATAGTCTGTTCTACCTCCGTATTATCGGTATTGGAAGGCAATTGAGCATCAATATTACCCTTCTCAATTATCCAAGTGTCTATCATAGTAAGTAATGCTACTTTCTGATCCATTGTTTGAAGCTGTTGGGCCATTTCAAAGGCTATCATACCACCAAATGAGTGTCCACCTAGCACATAAGGGCCATCAGATTGATAAGTACGCATAGCTTTAATATAGTGAGTTGCCATATCCTTAACACTATAAAGCTTAGTTGGATCCCTTTCCCCTTGATTGGCTTGTTGTAATCCATAAACTGGTTGCTCTGGGCCCAAACAATGTACTAAATCACGATAGATGTAAATATGTCCATTCACCGGATGGACTAAAAATAAAGGTTTGTTAAGTTTATTGCCAGCCTGAATTTCCACTAACGCAAATGGTAATGTTGATTGCGATGCTTGAATCAATTCAACGTCTGACTGGTTTCTCTGCGTTATTGACTCGGCTAACTTAGCAATGGTCGGTCCCTCTATCAACAAAAGGTAGGGAGATAATTTTACTTGAACAATTTTACTTAACTGTGCGATCAATTGTACTGCTATCAGTGAATCCCCACCTAACTCAAAAAAATTATCAAAGATACCCACTTCTTCAATACCAAGCATTTTTTGCCAAATGTTAGCTATGGTCTGCTCAAGTTCATTACGAGGCGCAATATAAGTCTTATTCAATTGGGGCCGTGAATACGCCGATTTGGGTAAATGGGTTGGTGCTGACCCTTTTGATGGAGTGAGTATAGTAGAGGCGGTGTCTTGTTTAAGCCGCGTTTGTAAATCCCACGTTGATACCAAAATTTGCGGTATTTTGCTATGCAAAATACGTTTAAAAACTTCAATGCCTTCGGCGGGCAATAATCCTTTATTAAAGTCTTTTTGAAACCCTTTGGTGTCGATAATGGGCAAACGGTTAGCAACCGGTTGATAAACAGGTCCTGATTGGCGTGACCGTTTTTCACTTTTATCGGGTGTTGCATCTATTCTTATTAAGATATAGTCTTCTATTTCAATCAGCCCATATCCTTGTTCATCCATGATTTTGATGTTCAATTTTAGAGTATTGGACGAACTATGGTCTGTAAACGTAATGTAACTGTAAACCTTCGCTGGCAAAGGCCTTATTATCCGCAGTCTGTTATACGAAAATGGCAAATAAGCAGCGTCCCTCTTGCTCATAATAAAAGCAGTAGCCACATCCAATAATGCTGGATGTAACTGGTATTGTTTGAGATCAGCGGAAAATAAGTCTGGCAATTCCAATAGAGCCAATCCTTGATTGGGTCCAAATTTAATCTGTTTCAAGTTGTTCCAGCGAGGGCCAACTTCTATGAATCTAGCCGCAGTTGTCAGCACGTCTTGTGAAACAGTCATTTCTTGTTCCTGACATTTTTCTTCAAGGAATTTAAGGTCGTATTGTTCTGGCAGAGCCGTATCTATGTCAGCCGCTATTTGTCCCTTGGCATGTTCTTGCCACGTTTCTGAATGGGTTCTGCTCGAAATAACAAATTCAAAAAAACCATTTTCTAGTTTTGTTAAGACTGTTTGAACTTCTTTTTCTTCATTTTCTTCTACTGTTAAGGGTGCTAGAAAATAAACCTCCTTAATATCAATTAATCTATAATCTGCGTGGTTGTCAAAAGCGGCTCTGGCCATTTCAAGGTAGGCTGTACCTGGCAATGTTGATTTACCCATAACCTTATGTTCAGCAATAACCCAATCTTTTGATATCTTAAAGTGGCTGATGTATATTTCTTTTTCTTTATTCTCTACTATACATTTGTCGAACAAGGGATGGGTTACTTCTTTATCTTGAAACTTTTGGGAAATATTAAGGGTTCCGGCACGTTGTTTCATAGCTTCAAATGCCATTCCAACTTCTTGCCAACCGTCCCAACCAGTACTGACAGTAAATGAACCATCCCTTTTAGTAGCCTTATACTGTGCAAAAGCATCAAGAAAAGCATTAGCTGCACAATAATCAACTTGTCCAAATCCCCCCATAATTGAAGTGAGTGATGAACAGAGTACCAAAAAATCCAATTGAATCTTTTCAAAAAGCTTATCAAGTACTAGGGTTCCCTTCAATTTAGGGGTCATAATACTTTCTACAGTTTTCCGTGTTTTTAGTTGAATGACACCACCGCCCGGAACCCCCGCAGTATGAATGACACCATGAATCGGCCCAAACCGTTCTAATGAGTCAGTGATGGCAGCCTGCATTTGTTTGAGATTAGTCACATCGACACTGATAATTAAAGTTTCGGCTCCCAGTGCTTCAATGGTTTGCACTTTCTTGATTTTCTGACTAATGCTATCTTGCTCATTATGAGTTGCTAGCCATTGTTGCCATTCGGTTTTTGTCGGAAAAGCCGAACGCATAGTAAGAATGAGTTTGGCATCACGCACAGTTTTTGCCAAGTATTCAGCTAAGGTAAACCCTATACCGCCCAATCCACCGGTAATCAGGTAAACACCTTTTTCCCTTAATTTGGAGGTGCTGTGATTCTTTTCCAAACGCATGGCTTCAAAGGTTGACACCCAGCGCTGATTGTTTCTATAGGCAATAATTGAAATTGAATCAGATGGTTTAGTAATAATTTCTGATAGCAATTGTTCGATGAGTATCTCTTTGACTTCTGAGTCAGGAAGCACAATATCAATGTTACGACAAGTGATATCCGGGTATTCTGACGGAATGACTCGACACGGGCCCAACAGAGTGGCCTTTTCAGGACATAATGTTTCATCACCGGTTACCATTTGGAGATGGTTTGATATCACATGAAGTTGAAGGGGAACCGTAATATTCTGCTTTCCAAGGGCTTGGGCTAAAAAGAGCAAACTATAAAAACCTAGATTTTGAAACGTATCAAGAAATTCATGTCCTGATTCAGTGTCATTGTTAGGTGTGACAGTCCATAAATGAATAATGGTTTTGGGGTTTTTGTTGTGTACTAACAAGTCTTGTAACAGTGCATCGTAGTGGTCATGTTGATGTGGGTTCAGGGTATATTTCTGTGCATCACCAGCAAATTGTTCCCCTACCGTCACGGATATCACATCTTGCCCCTGTTGTTGCAAACGTTTTACTAATTGAGAACCTAATCCGCAACCATCTATAAATACTAGCCAACATGATGATTCTGTTAAAACATTGGCATCATAACTTGGGCATGCCGTCCGTTTCCATGATGGAATGTAAAACCAGTCAGCAATATCTGACTTTTTACGTAACAAATCTGAATGAGGTTTAACGGTTTCTGTCTGAGTTTGCGCTTCAACCCAATAACGTTGCCGTTCAAACGGATAAGTTGGCAAGGGTAAGCGATGACGTTGTTCACCCGCATAAAATCCGGACCAATTTATTGTTATTCCGGCCATCCACAGTTTACCTAACGTATTTAATAAAAAGGCACTGTCTGATTGTTCATCTTTGGGATGACGTAACGAAGTCAGCACTAATTGCCCGGTGTTATCAGGATGTCGTTTAGCAAAGGTGCTTAAAGTACGCCCCGGACCCACTTCTAGCAAAATATATGAGGATTCTTGCAAAACCGCTTGTAATCCGGCCGCAAAGCGTACCGTTTGACGCAGATGTTTGACCCAATAATTTGGATTGGTGGCTTCAGTGTTGCTAATCCAAGTGCCCGTAACATTAGAAATAAATGGTATTTGGGGTGGCTTTAAAGAGATTTTTTGCACCCGTTCCAGAAAAGTGGGCAAAATCGGCGACATCATCTCAGAATGAAACGCATGAGAAGTATGCAAACGCTGACACTCCAAGCCTTGTTCCGCCAATTGCACCGCCAATTGATCCACCGCATCAAAAGTTCCCGATACGACACACTGGGAGGGCACATTGATAGCAGCCAAGTCAAGGTTTTGAGTTTTCAGTAAAGACCCTATTTCTGCTTCAGAAAGTGGTACCGCCAGCATGGCACCCGACGGGATGGATTGCATTAACCGTCCACGAGCAGCCACCAACACTAGTGTCTCTTCTAAGGTAAACACCCCGGCTAAACAGGCGGCCACATATTCACCAATACTGTGTCCTATCATGGCTTTAGGACGCACACCCCAATTCATCCATAATCGTGCCAGTGCATATTCTATAACAAAAAGGGCGGGTTGGGCAATAGCGGTTTGATTGAGATCCGGCACACCCCTAAATCCTTCAAGAGAAAACTTGCCTAGTTCATTCCCCTGATGAGAGGGCTTGAGGGGTTGTGGATACAACACACTCCGCAAATCAAACCCTAAATGTGGTTTGAGAAATCCGGCACAATGGTCAATTTGTTCACGAAATACTGTTTCAGTTTGATAAAGTTCCAAACTCATATTAACGTATTGTGCCCCTTGCCCGGAAAACATAAACACGACTGAGGGTTCATTATCATCCTTGAAAGTTTGGGTTAAAACTCGTTTAGTATCTAGGCCCTCCAACGCATTAACTGCATCTGCAAGCGTTTGACACACTAACATACGCCGTTGACTAAAAGCACTACGTCCTATTTGATAAGTATAGGCCACATCTGCTAAATTGAAATCGGGATGCTGTTGGAGATACTTAACTAATTGAGTTGTCACCGTTTCTAAGGCCCTATCAGTTCTAGCTGACAAAAGTAACAATTGCCAAGGCCGCTTAGATTTTAGACTTTGGAGCTTAGATTTTGAACTAGGGGCTTCTTCCAGTATGACATGGGCATTGGTACCACCTATGCCAAAAGAACTAACACCAGCGCGGCGCGGCGTTTTTGTGGCTTTCCATTCAGAAAGCTTGGTATTCACGTAAAATGGGCTGTTAGCCAAGTCTAGTTTGGGATTCGATGTTTTAAAGTGCAAACTTGGCGGGATCAACTGATGTTTAAGTGCCAGTACCGTTTTAATTAAGCCAGTAACCCCAGCCGCGACATCCAAATGTCCAATATTAGTTTTAACAGAGCCAATAGCACAATAGGTTTTTTTAGCCGTTTTGGCACGAAACGCTTGCGTCAATGCTGCAATTTCAATCGGATCACCTAGCAATGTGCCGGTGCCATGCGTTTCGACATAGCTAATGGTTTTTGGAGAAATGTCAGAAAATGTTAATGCTTCTGCAATGACCCGTCTTTGTGCATTTACACTGGGTGCAGCGTAACCGACTTTTAGAGCCCCGTCATTGTTAATGGCCGCACCTCTGATGACAGCATGAATATAGTCGCCATCGGCAAGCGCATCTGTTAATCTTTTTAACACCACAATACCAACACCCTCACCACCAACTATGCCTTGAGCTTTGGCATCAAAGGCTCGGCAGTGTCCATCCGGTGACATGATCATGCCTTCTTGATAAAGGTATCCCGACTTTTGTGGTAAAACGAGGGCTGCACTGCCGGCTAAGACTATATCACATTGATAATCCAAGAGGCTTTGATAGCCCATCACGACGGCCACTAAGGAGGTAGAACACGCGGTTTGGACTGTAACACTAGGACCACGCAGGTTAAGCTTATAAGAGACGCGGGTGCATGCAAAATCATTATTGTTATGAATCGCAATTTGGAATTCGCCAATAGTTTTCAGAAGGTCATGATTTGTATAGAGATTTTTTAATAAATAGGTTTGGTAGTTACTCACGCCACCATAAACGCCAATTGAACCTGAATAGGTTTTAGGATCATAACCGGCGTTTTCTAGTGCCTCCCAAGCACATTCCAAAAAGAGACGTTGTTGGGGATCAGTGATTTCCGCTTCTGTGGGACTGAAACCAAAGAAAGCGGCATCAAATTCAGCCACATTATCCAATATACCCTTAGCTTTCACGTAATTGCTATCTTTTAAGACAGTCGGGTCAATACCGGCCTCAATGAGTTCTTGGTCAGAAAAAAAAGTAATTGATTCTACACCATTTTTTAAATTTTGCCAAAATTCGTCAATATTTTTGGCACCAGGAAACCGGCCTGACATACCGATAATAGCAATATGGTCTTTACGGATATTTTCGTAATTATTGGAATTTTCCATATTGATTGTTACTCTTTTTAATGGTACTGATGAAAAATTGGTAAGGAATGGACATGAAATAATTTCCCGTTTTGTTTCGTTCATTATCGACGCAATTTCCAGAAACCAGAGTTTGGTTTCGGGAAATCCGCTCCATTCCCGAAACAACTAACTAAAATGCTAACCTCACAGACTTTTTCGGTGCCGTTCTTGGTATTGATTCCTCGCTTCTTTTTTCTTGGAAGCCTGATCATAGTCCTCTTGAACGACTGTTTGTTCACGTTGTGAATTCTCTAAATAATGAACCAACGCACTGATGGTAGGATACTGAAAAAGCGTGAAGATCGGCACTTCTTGGTTTAACATTTCTATTAATTTTTCCTGCACTTTTACTAACAGTAAGGAATTTCCGCCTAAATCAAAAAAGTTATCATGTACGCCAGTTTTGTCTGTACGCAACACTGTTTGCCAAATGCTGGCAATTTTTTGTTCAATCTTGGGGGGCAATATATGAGGTTTCCAAACCTATACGTAGCCCTGAAGGTTGAGGCAATGCTTTACGATCCACTTTGCCATTGGGTGTCAATGGAAGTCTTTTCAAAAACACAAAACCGGCGGGTATCATATAGTCGGGCAATTTCTGGCGTAAAACTTCACGGAGATGTGCGCTAGATGTGCGTTGGATTACTTTCATAATATCTTGACTTTCAAAGATATTTTCTACTGTTTGGCAAAACTGCGCTTTTACACTCGGATTTGTGAAAGCAAATTGGATACTCCCCCGTTGTTCTTGGCACCAAGCAATATGACCTTCTAAGCATAATTCCTCAAGAACATCGGGCACAGATAGTTGTATACGGACAGGCTGGCCTATTTTCCAAGTTTGAGGTGGATCGACTAAGCTAATCCCCTCACTAGAAATATCTTCTGTGCTTAACGTTATCGGTGTTTCATTGTCAACTTTAACTTGACAAACCGTGTTTAGCGGCAAACGATCCTGAATAAGTTTAGAAACAATATAAGCCACCAAACGTTTATCACCCTTTTCATCCTCACGCGCAATCACCACAGCTTCTTGTACAGTTGAATCTTGATTCAGTATGGTTTCAATTTCTCCCAATTCAATGCGAAAACCACGGATTTTAACTTGGTTATCTATACGTCCTAGAAACTCAAGAGAACCGTCGGCGCGATAACGAACTAAATCACCTGTTTTGTAAAGGCGTGTTCCTTCTTGAAAGGGATTAGGAATAAATTTTTCAGCAGTCAGTTCGGGATGGTTCAAATAACCTCTTGCCAAACCATCACCGCCGATATAAAGTTCTCCGCAAACGCCAATAGGTACTGGTTGAAAATGAGCATCTAGTACATAGGTTTGTATGTTATTTATGGGACGGCCTATTGGTGGCTCGGTTAACTTTCCAATCTCAATGAGAGCACTGGTAGTTACAACGGTGTTTTCAGTTGGACCGTAATGATTAACTAAGTTGAACGGTAATACTTCACAAGAAACAGAATGCAATTTATCGCCTCCGGTAAGTAAAGTTTTCAAGGCTAAGTTGATTGGAAATTTTTCTTTTAAAACGGCTTCTGTAAGTGGTGTTGGTAAAAAACTTATCGTAATGGCTTCAGTAGTGAACCATTTCAATAGTTTTGATGGAGAAGCACGCACTTCTTCATTTGAAATATAAATGCTTGCGCCTATAGTTAAATAAGGCCATAATTCCCATACAGAAGCATCAAAGCTAAGTGTTGTTATTTGAGATGCTTTGTCACTCGATGTTATTTGGTAAGTATACTGATGCCATGTTACCAAATTGCTCAAACTTTTATGTTGAATTTCCACTCCTTTAGGCTTTCCAGTGGAACCTGACGTATAAATCACATAAGCCAAGTTATCCGGTTTTACCCCACTCACCAAATTATCTGGATTTTCGTTAGCGATGTTTGCCCAATCAGTATCTAAACAAATGACCAGCGTTTTTTGTTCAGTCATTCTCAATTTGGTTACCCATTTTTCTTGGGCTAAAATAACTGGGGTTTGAGCATCTTCTAACATAAATTCTAAGCGTTCTTGCGGATAACTAGGATCAAGTGGCACATAAGCACCTCCAGCTTTGAGGATACCCAATAGTCCTATGGCCATTTCCAAGGAACGTTCCACGCAAATGCCAACCAAGACTTCCGGTTTGACCCCCAAAGTTTGCAGATAGTGGGCTAAGTGATTGGCACGTTGATTCAATTCACGGTAGCTCAATTGTTGATTTTCAAAGACGACAGCGATGGCATTTGGTGTTTTTTCAACTTGGTTCTCAAATAATTGATGAACGCATTGATCAGAAGGATAATTTGTTGCCGTGTTGTTAAAGTCAAATAAAATGGTATTGAGTTCAGCCTCGGGCATGATTTGCAATTCCCGAATCGGCACCTTTGGATGATGAAGAATTTCATTTAACAAAAATTCAAAACGTACTTTGATGCCTTCAATTTCACCTTCCTTAAAAGTGCCAAGATTGTAGTCAAAATCAATCTTAACTTCCCGTTGTTTATGAAAGTCATTGACAAATATAACTAAGGCATTTTGTTCAACGCCATGCGTTAATCGCCTTATTTCAACCACACTATCCGCAAAATGGGTATCATAGTTATTATTCATATAAGATAGCATTAAATCGAAATGCTGTTGCCGACGGCCAATCTGTCGGTTGATCTCACTGATGGGAAAACGCTGATGCCGATATTCCCCATGTAATTCAATGCCAATGGCGTGTATTAATTCGACAAAGCTTAAATCGGTTCCAAAACGGAACCAAGCCGGAATAACATTTGTAAAGAGACCTACTGTCTGTTTAAAAGAGGGTGTACTCCGATTTAGGGTAGGTAATCCAATGACTAAATCCTCTCTAGCATAAGTCCTGACAAAATAACAATATAGTGCCCCCAAAATGAGACGGAAAGTTGAAGAACTATTTTCTTTAGCAAACTCAATGAGTTTGTTGAAAAATGGACGCTTTAGGTGTAGCGTTGAGCGTTGGCTTGGAATCGTTTTATCCGGTGCGGCATACTTATGCACTATGAGTGGTTCTGGCACTTCACGGTATTTTTCTCGCCAATAGTGTTGGGCTTTGACGAAATTTTCCGATAAAGAATAGCTTTGATCGTTTTGAATAAAATCACGATAAGAATAACATCTGTGTTCAGCATCATATTGTTCCCCATTTAACGTATTATAGGCTACGGCAACACGCTGGACAATTAGGGAAATCGCCCACCCATCCACAATAATATGATGGTACTTTTTAAACCAGTAATAACAATTATCTGACACTTTGCATAATGCAAATTGAAATAAAAGGCCCTCGTAGAGTTGGAAAGGCTTAACAAATTCACGTTGCATCCATTCAAGGGCTTGCCTTTCAGCACTGTCATCATTGGAAAAATCATGGAAATCTAGCTTGATGTGAACATTTTCCGCAAACACTTGAGTGGCGAGTGTTTTTTCCTTCACAAGCATAATGCGTAATGCATCGTTTTCCTCAATAACTTGATTGAGTGCTTTTTCAAAAATAGCGGGGTCAATAGGCCCGTCTATCCGCATAGTACGACCAATATTGTACAACGGCACATCAGGACGCAAGATTTGGTCAAACCAAATTTCCCTTTGACTGGATGAAAGTGGATAACAATTGAGCGAGTCCAGTGATGTCATAATAAAATCCCTTGTTCAGGTAAAAACTTGGCATGACGCACGGTGTAAAATGGCGAACCATTGTCAATTCACCGATTTTATATTCCACCGATTTCATCGGTGGCTATTCACATTTAACCCCTTCGGG
>Ga0233403_10000644_pt1 | contig 16519 bp, 5 predicted proteins | sample Na_oxic_1_MG_FD_179866 | JGI IMG/M metagenome (GOLD analysis project Ga0233403, IMG submission 179866) | Seawater microbial communities from Saanich Inlet, British Columbia, Canada - Na_oxic_1_MG | ecosystem: Environmental > Aquatic > Marine > Inlet | place: Canada: British Columbia | collected...
CTGCCATAACCGGTTATGATTTCCTTCAAGACAGCGCTCTTAGTTATTGTAACACCCTACGCCATCTTGATATTCCAAGCGATTGTTCACTAATTGACGAATATTGGACTCGTGATAATTTTGTTGATCAAATCCTCAATAATTACCACGATATAACTTCTATCAATGGACATGCTGACTACGATATATTTGGAACTCCTGATAACCGAAACATCTGGGCCACAGATTTTGTAGATTCCAGCACTGATTTTACCGGTACCCTCTTCTATACCGTAGGTTGCCATTCTGGGCAAAATGTATCCGACGACCTAGATTTACCCGAAAGCATGGCTATCAAACAAGCCAACTACATTGCTAACACCGGCTATGGAATTGGGGACAAATATGGGATAGGACTATCGGAAGAATTGATGTGGAATCTAACTAAAGAATTAGTCAAATCCCAAACCACCCTTGGTAAAGCCTTACTTAATGCCAAGCAACGCTATTTTGCCGAACATCCAGACTTTGGGCCGTTTGACGAAAAGATTGTCGCTGAAAGTACCCTATATGGTTTACCCATGTATCAAGTCACCTCTTCGGCAATTGCACCACTCAGTAAAACGATTACCGCGATTAAAACCCAAACCACCCAAGAACAAGGTTTACAAAAGGCTGGTTATTCCTACTCTTGGGCAACTGCAACCCCAATAGCTACCACATCTAGTAAAAAGTTTTACTCCCTAAATGGGGCAATAACCAGCAATGAAGGCAAACCAATTTTGCCCAAACTCTCATACAACGTAACTCAAACTCAAAAAACCTTGCATGGTGTGATTTTCAAAGGAGGCAATTATACGACAGTCAATAGCGCACCGCCGCTACAACGCTTCCAAACCACCACCGGCCATACCACCCCAGAGCGAACTTTCAAAGCGTCCGGTTGGTATCCATCCACATTCTTTACCCCTAACTCTGTACCACTGGATGTCGGAGCCAAAGAAACACTGGTAGCAACAGCCGGGCAATACAACCCCAATTTAACTACTGGTCAACAACGTATCTTTAGGAATATGGATTTTGATGTATTTCATCACGCCAATACTAATGATTGGACTAAGCCAAGCGTTTACCTAATGGAGAGTAGTTTAAGTGCCAAAATCGCTACGGTAAAAGTTGCTGCCAGCGATGCTTCTACTGTCAAAGAAGTTGTGCTTGCTTATACGGATGGCAATGGAACTTGGAACAGCACTAACATGACCGGGAGGGGTGTCACATGGACTGGTAGTTTTGCGGCTAAAGCTAACACTGAGTTTTTCATTCAAGCTGTAGACAAAGCCGGTAATGTCGCGGTTAATGATAATGAGGGAAAATACTTTGCAGTTGGTCAAACGGCTCGCCTAATCAATATCAGCACCCGCGCCCCAATTCGTGGTGGCACCAACAATGCTATTGCCGGTTTTATCATCACCGGTACTGGCACCAAAAAAGTTGTGATTCGAGCCGACGCTGCCGGACTAGGAAATAGATGGAACGGGGCCAAAGTACTAGCTGATTCTAAAATCGTGCTTTATCAAATGATTAACGGCAGCTACCAAGTTATCGCCACCAATGACAATTGGCAAAGCGATAGCCGTGCTAACGAAATGCCGGCCAATATGCAACAACTGCTTGCCTCTTCTGACGCTGGGTTAGTCATGAACCTTGCCCCGGGTACTTACACAGCTATTGTACAACCGGCAACTGGTAACACAACAACCGGGATTGCATTGGTTAGTGTCAACGATATAGATGATGTCAGCACCAGCAAGCTAATAAATATCAGCACACTTGCCCCAATCGAAGGCGGTCAAGGTAACGTTATTGCGGGGTTCATCATCACTGGTGGTACCCAACAAGTCGTTGTTAAAGCACAAGGCAAAAGCGTAAAACTGCCCCAAGAACGCCTCTGTCAAGACACTACCATGAGTGTTTACAAAATGGCCAATGGTAAATCAACAGAAGTTGCAAACAATGATGACTGGCAAGAAGGCTCACAAGCTGCCAATATTCCTACTCATTTAAAACCGAGTGATTCAAGCGATGCTGCGTTACTGCTAAACTTAGGAGCCGGTGCATATAGTGCAATCATGGGCTGCATTGGTGGGACTGGTATCGGCTCAATTAGTGTTAATGTAGTTGATTAATCTACTAGGAGTACAACGAATTTGAAAAACTCACAACGAATCAAGCTACCGAGCCTTTGGAATCTTAACAATTCGTTGTGAGCCGTTCAAATTCGTTGTACTTGATAATAATACTTAAATTAATTGGTAAACCTAATTGCGATTCGCTGAAATACCGTCTAACATGAAACAAACTAATAACTATTGATGCCGGATTGTTTATTAGATAATCCTAATATGCGTAAACCGCCATCTTGAGTTCAGCGGGCCAGAAAAGACTTAAACTTATTGGGGTTAATTTGCTTGATTAGTAATCACTAACCTAACTTACACGAGGTCTGACATATTCCACAAATGGCATGAGGATACTAAGGCATAACCGGTCACAACTGGTTAAACTTTTGGTGTTGATGCCGCCGGAAGAATCATTACGGTTGCTGATGCAGTGTTCGCGTGAGGAGTTGTTGGCTCAATTCAAGCAAACGGAAACGCCAAAAATGCACTAAGTTAATAATGAGTACAGCGAATTACGTGGATAAACGAATTAAGAATAAGGAATAACAAAAATATTGGCTTGATTTTTGAGCATTAATATCCTAAATTTAATGTGTAAGAACTTTCATAATCTCAAAACATTTTTATTCGTTTATCCCCGTCATTCGTTGTACTCAATTGTTACGCTTAAATAATTAGCAATTAACAGTTACCTTAATATGATTTATTCTGAAAATTCTCAAATTCTGATTCAGACAAATTTTACTTAACTTCAAAAGGAGAAACATAATGTTATCCAAACTTTTTGGATATTTACGGTTTGGCATCACCAGAGAAAAGATTGCCGCAGTATTACTCATTTGGGCAATATTATCCATATCGCCTGTGACATGGGCTGCCGGATTTCCTGATGCTGGTGTGGATAACGTCCCATCCCTAGCACAATTCAAGATAACGTTCACTAAGGAATTTGCCTTTTATCTGAAGAGTGTTAAAGGTGCTCCATTTTGTGAAGGTTACACAATTTCAAATTGTCCACAATCCGCTAGGGAATATACCAGTCCCATGTTATACGATCCAAATACCAAAATTGGCAGAAGCGATCCACATCAAGATGGTGACGGGACAGATGAATTATGGGGTGCTGATGTCTGTAAAGAAGGCAGCACAACTTATTGTCAGAAATTCAATGATATGCCAGTTGTTGATGCCGACTTTCGATGGGAAGGCAATTACGAGAAAGATGGGTATCCTTTTGATGAAGGCCCAACAGCACGGGAAGAAGTACATACTCAGGTACTTTCCTTTAAATTGACTCCGTTAGATAGCGGTGATTATTCAGCAAATGCCATCAGGGCTGGTGATCAAGCACCTTGCCAAGCAAGGAATCTGGGTGAAGTTGAATCACTAAATGGTGTCGGTTTTCCTGCGGAAAGTTTTTTCCAAATGTACGTGGATGTCGATCTTGACATGGATAAAGATGGAACAGTTGATATGGTATTGTTCAACCAAGCTGGCGGTTTTGGTAGTGATCCTCTTATCATTGAATCTACTAGCTTAACCAGTTTTCCACCAAAGGTTATTTACTGCCATACCGGTCGCTCTGCTGACAAAGATGCACCTAAGCTTTATGTCAGGGGAAACCATTGTCAAAAAGATGCTGGCTATACTGGTCATGTAGGCTGGCTTAGGATTGCCACTAGCGGTATAGGCTTTGGTTCGCCCAGCAACATCAGAAGGGGAACAAGAGAAGGTGTTCCAGAATGCCTTCCGAAATACCAGCTCACAGTCAATAAAGCTGGCACCGGTACAGGCAATGTAACTGGACAAGACATTGATTGTGGTAGCAATTGTACCAAAGAATATGTTGCTGCTACAAATACGCAAGTCACTTTAACCGCAACTGCCGAGGCTGGCTCTACTTTTACCGGTTGGAACGTTTGTTCTGGCACGGAAGATTGCACCGTTAAAATGGATCAAGATAAAACTGTTACAGCCACTTTTGAATTGCCCACTGTTTCTTCAGTATCACCATCAACAGCCACACTAAATGAATTAACGACATTTACTGTCAAAGGCAATTATTTGACAGCAGACACCACATTTAATCTAGAACATTGTAATGGAGTCACTCAACTTTCAAGTGGTAGCAATACACAACGTCAATTTCGATGCACTCCAACTGGATCAACCGGCACCAAAAGCGGTACAGTGAAAAATAAATCCGGTGGTACAGTGCTGCGTAATTTCAATGTGATTGTCGATGCTAAGCCTGTAGAACCTACACCAACAACCAGTTTTCCACTTACCGTTAACGTTGTTGGTAATGGCACTGTTACCGGTGGTATCAATTGTAATGGTAGCAATTGCATCAAAAACTATACTAAAGACACGCCGGTAACTTTAGTCGCAAAGCCTGATACTGGCTCTACTTTTAGTGGTTGGACGGGAGCTTGCTCAGGTACAGCAACAACTTGTTCCTTTACTATGACTAAGGTTGAATCTGTGACAGCCACTTTTAAGACACCAATCTTAACAGTGATGACACAAGGTAATGGTAAGGTAGTCAGCACTCCGCGTGGCATCAACTGTGGCATGGGTGGCACTGATTGTGAGAAGTCATACCAAACCGTGACTTTAACCGCCTTTCCAGATACCAATAATGATTATGTCTTTGATGGTTGGTATGGTATTGATAATTGCGTTGGCACCGGAAAATGTTCCATTGATATGAGAATTGACCAAACTGTTATGGCAATTTTTAAGAAGCCAAACGAATATTCACTTACCGTCACTAAAGATGGCACTGGCACCGGTTTAGTAAAAGTAGTAAAAGGAGAAGGTATCAATTGTGGTAGTGATTGTACCGAAACTTTTGCCACACAAAATACGCGGGTAACTTTAACTGCACAACCATTAAATAAATCCCGTTTTGTAGGTTGGGATATTGTAGGTCAGGAAAATGCTGACTGTACTGGTACCGGAACTTGCCAAGTTACTATGAATCAAACGCAATTTGTCATAGCCACTTTTGACATTATTGTGAAAAATCAACCGCCTGTTGCCGTACTTACCCCCACGCCTGATACCCCAAACGGTACCATAGTCACAGCACCACCAGCGTGGAATGTCAAATTCGATGCCAGTGAGTCTTATGATCCAGATGGTTATATCACTGAATATGCGTGGACAATTGACGGAGGACAAAACATTAACCGTGAATTTTTCAATATAGCTTTTGAGAGCGCGGGTATTCACGCCGCAACACTTAAAGTAAAGGATGATGATGATACATGGTCAACAGTTCGCCATTGGAATATTAAACTGGAACCACCAAAAGTCCGTTTGATTAACATCAGCACTCGTGCCCCGGTTCGCGGTGGAAAAAACAACGCCATCGCCGGTTTTATCATCACTGGTTCTGGCACCAAAAAAGTTGTGATTCTGGCTGAGGGCGCGGGATTAGGAAATAGATGGAACGGTGCTCCAGTACTTGCTGATTCTAAAATCGTGCTTTATCAAATGATTGACGGTAGCTTCCAGGTTATCGCTACCAACGACAATTGGCAAAGCGATAGCCGTGCTAATGAAATGCCAGATAATATGCAACAACGGCTTGCCTTCTCCGACGCTGGGTTAGTCATGAATCTTGCCCCGGGTACTTACACTGCCATCGTACAACCGGCAACTGGCAACACCACAACCGGGATTGCATTGGTAAGTGTCAACGATATAGACGATGCCAACACCAGCAAGCTAATAAATATCAGTACGCTTGCCCCAATCGAAGGTAGCCAAGGCAATGTTATTGCTGGATTCATCATCACTGGTACCGGCACCCAGCAAGTCGTCGTTACAGCACGAGGCAAAAGCGTAAAATTGCCCCAAGAACGCCTCTGTCAAGACACCACCATGAGTGTTTACAAAATGGCCAATGGTAAATCAACAGAAGTTGGGAACAATGATGACTGGCAAGAAGGCACACAAGCTGCTAGGATTCCCACCCATTTAAAACCGTCTGATCCAAGCGATGCTTCAATACTGCTAAACTTAGGAGCCGGTGCATATAGTGCAATCATGGGCTGCATTGGTGGGACTGGTATTGGGTCGATTAGTGTTAATGTGGTTGATTAATCTACTAAGAGTACAACGAATTTTAAAAAACTTACAACGAATCAAGCTGCTGAGCCTTTGGAATCTGAACCATTCGTTTGGGAACGCAATCTCGACGACGTTACTGCAAAGCGGCTCGCAAGCGAGCAAAGACGGGACGCTGGCGCGTCCCAAATCGGTTCCCACGCCGGCGCGTGGGAACCAGAAAAAGACGGGACGCTGGCGCGTCCCAAATCGGTTCCCACGCCGGCGCGTGGGAACCAGAAAATCAAGCTGCCGAGCCTTTGGGATATGAACAATTCGTTGTAGGCCGTTCAAATTCGTTGTACTTACACGACGTAGGTTATGAAAATGATAACTTAACCAGGGATTTCTTCTGGTTCCCACGCGCCGGCGTGGGAACCCCAAATCACCGCGTTGCGGTGTAAGTTAATATATACTTTCTCCAAGATATTAGCAATATCAATCAATACCTTCGCCAATGTCAAAATTTGGGGTGAAGGGAATGATGTACGATTTCCCGAAACCCAGTAATATCGGGGTTTCGGGAAATCCGCTTCGCTCCATTCCCGAAACAAATATCAAATGGCGAAGGTATTGTCAATAAGTTCAATTATTAATTGGTAAATTCTGATTCAGACAAATTTTACTCAACTTAAACAGGAAAAATATTATGTTTTTTTACTTTCAATTAGCTTCACTGTTGTTTGCTCTGTTGTTAAGCTTATTGCCAATCGTAAGTGCCGACACCGTAACTGCACCAGTTCGCACATTCTTGCATCCCACTGAAGTCAAAGCTGTGGCTTTTTCTCCAGATGGCCATACAGCCTTATCGACTACGAAATCTGAAGGAACTCTTAAACATTGGGATATCCTAACTGGACAAAAACTTCACACTTTACGAGGGCATACCAATTGGGTGACTTCGGTGGCATTTGCGCCAGATGGTAACACTGCGGTGTCTGGAGATTATGATGGAAATATTAAACTGTGGAATATTCAAAGTGGTCAATATATTCCATCTTTCCAAGTACATACCTCCAGTGTTGAAGCTATTGCCATTTCTCCAGATGGACGTTTTATTCTCTCCGGGGATTTGTACAACGGGCTAGTATTATGGAATGCCCAGACTGGTCAAAAAATTCGGAATTTTCAAATGCCTACATCTTCTTTTAGCGGTTCGGTAGCTTTTTCTCCCAACGGCAATTCGGCACTATCTGGAAGTTATATTGATAATGTTGCCACGATAAAATTGTGGAATGTGCAAACTGGGCAAGCAATTCGTACTTTTAAAGGTCATACCGGTAAAATTTTGTCGGTAACATTCTCATACTCCGGAAATTATATTTTATCGGGAAGTGAAGATAAAACCGTAAAATGGTGGAGTGTTGATACCGGCCAAGTTCTACACACTTTTACTGGACATACCGGGAACGTTAACACTGTAGCCTTTTCTCCAGATGGACGTTACGCTCTATCTGGAAGTGATGATAAAACCGTAAAATTGTGGAATGTCCAAAACAATCAAGAGATTCGCTCTTTCCAAGGACATACTGGTAAAGTTAATTCCGTAGTATTTTCTCCGGAACAACGTTATGCCTTATCAGTGAGTGAGGATATGACGATGATGTTATGGGAAAACCCTCTCAACACAATTTCATGTACCATAACTACTATTCCAACCAGCCAATCTCATAGTGCAACTCCCGCAACTGGCAAAATAACAGTAACAACCAATCCCGCTGGTTGCCCGTGGACAGCCACTAGCGATATCAGTTGGGCAAATATTACTTCTGGCAATAGTGGACAGGGCAATGGCTCCATTAACTATTCCGTGAAGAACAATACCAGTACTGAAGAACGTAGTGGTACATTTACCATTGTTAGCAAAGCCTTCACCACCACTGGCAAACTTTTTCCTATATCTCAAAAAGGTTCTGTACTTTTACCCCAACCACGTCCCCTCATATTAACAAACCGACAAAAGTTAGAAGAAATATATGGCGCGGCAGAAACTAACCGTTTAAGGAGCAAATTAAATGAGTTGGCAAATAACTCCTCCGGGTTAGTGATTGAAGTGGAAAATGATCCAACAGTGGCAACGCTTTATGCGATTCGTGGTAAGAATTACCGGGACAAAAATAAAGCCAATAATATCGTTATTAACATCAAAAGAACAATTCGTAACCACTGGGATAGGATAGGAAATATAGTTATTGTTGGAGATGACCGTATTATTCCTTTCTATCGTATACAAGATAACACGTATAAGAAAGAATCAGACGGTTGGATACTTACCGATGATTTCTACACTTATCGAAATTCTACTTGTGATAAATGTTATGGAAAACAAGCATTTATTCCAGAAATTGCTAGTGGTAGGTTAGTAGAAACACCAGCACAGATAATAGGCATTATTGATGTTTTTCTAAACAACGAATATCTTGACATTAACAGTGCAGCGGTGACGGGCTATGATTTTGTGCAAGATGGGGCACAAGATTATTGTGGTATCTTGCAAAGCGTTAAGATTCCAACCGATTGTGCGCTAATTGGTGAGGATTGGAATGCTAATATGTTCAAAGCCCAGATATTAAATAAGTACCATGATATAACTTCCATCAATGGTCATTCGGTGTATAACGCCTTTTTAACGCCCGCTAACCAAACCATTTTAGCAACAGATTTTCAAAATACCCCAACCAATTTTGCCGGCACACTATTTTATACGGTGGGTTGTCATTCTGGTTTCAATGTGCCAAACGAATTAGATTTGCCCGAAAGTTTTGCCAGCAAACAAGCTAACTATATTGCCAATACTGGCTTTGGATTTGGTGCTACCGATGGGATAGGACTCTCTGAAGAATTGATGTTAAATCTCACTAAAACACTCCTCAAGCCCCAAACGACTCTTGGTGAAGCATTTGTAAAAGCCAAGCAACAGTATTTGGCGAACAATCCTTTTTTTAACCCTCTTGACGAAAAAGTTGTTGCCGAAAGCACTTTATATGGTTTACCTATGTATAAAGTTACTTCCTCAGCGATTGGCCCACTGAGCGCGGCTATCATAGCGAATAAAAAACAAGTTACCCAAGAAAATAACCTCCAAAAAATGGATTATTCTTTCTCTTGGACAGCGACATCATCGCCAGCCATGGCATCCGGAAAAAAGTTTTATTCGTTGAATGGAGCTATATCTGGTGATGAAAGTGAACCAATTTTACCCCGATTTTCACACGATGTGAGCCAAACTCAAAAAGCTTTGCATGGTGTAGTCTTTAGAGGCGGCAAATATACCACTGTCAATGTAGCACCGCCTTTACAACGCTTCAAGACAACCACTGGACACACAACCCCAGAGCGTTCTTTCAGTGCGCCCGGTTGGTATCCATCAACATTTTTTATACATAACACTGTTTCACTTGATGCTGGAAACAAAGAAACATTAGTAGCAACAGCCGGGCAATACAACCCAAATCTAACAATTGCTCAACAACGCATTTTTAGCAACATGGATTTCGACGTGTTTCATCACACGAACGCCAATGATTGGACACCCCCAACCGTTTACCTGACAAGTACCAATTTAAATGCCAATACCGCGACAGTAACTATCACTAGCAGTGATGCCTCCGAAATTAAAGAAGTTGTAACGGCTTACACAGATGGAAGAGGTACTTGGAATAGCGTCAATTTGACGAAAAGCGTCAATTTGACGAAAAGCGGTGTAACATGGACTGGTAGTTTTGCGGCTAAAACCATCACCGAGTTTTTCATTCAAGCCGTAGACAAAGCCGGTAATGTCGCGGTTGGTGATAATGAGGGAAAATACTTTACAGTTATCCCACCAACAACGGCTCGCCTAATCAACATTAGTACCCGTGCCCCAATTCGTGGTGGTACCAACAACGCTATTGCCGGTTTTATCATCACCGGTACTGGCACCAAAAAAGTTGTAATTCTGGCTGAGGGCGCGGGATTAGGAAACAGATGGAACGGTGCTCCAGTACTTGCGGATTCTAAAATCGTGCTCTATCAAATGATTAACGGTAACTTCCAAGTTATCGCTACCAACGACAATTGGCAAAGCGATAGCCGTGCTAATGAAATGCCAGATAATATGCGACAACGGCTTGCTTCATCCGATGCTGGGTTAGTCAGGAACCTTGCCCCGGGAACTTACACCGCTATTGTACAACCGGCAACTAGCAACACAACAACCGGGATTGCAATAGTCAGTGTTAATGATGTAGACGATGTTAGCACCAGCAATCTAATAAATATCAGTACACTTGCCCCAATCGAAGGTGGTCAAGGCAATGTTATTGCGGGGTTCATCATCACTGGTGGCACCCAACAAGTCGTTGTTAAAGCACAAGGCAAAAGCGTAAAACTGCCACCAGAACGCCTCTGTCAAGACACCACCATGAGCGTTTACAAAATGGCCAATGGTACATCAACAGAAGTTGCCAACAACGATGACTGGCAAGAAGGCACTCAAGCTGCCAATATCCCTATCCATTTGAAACCAACTGAGCCAAACGATGCAGCATTATTGCTAAACTTAGGAGCCGGTGCATACAGTGCGATCATGGGCTGCATTGGTGAAACTGGTATTGGCTCGATTAGTGTTAATGCGGTTGATTAATCCATCAGGAGTACAACGAATTTTAAAAACTCACAACGAATCAAGCTTTCGAGCCTTTGGAATCTGAACAATTCGTTGTGAGCCGTTCAAATTCGTTGTACTTGATAAGAATACTTAAATTAATTGGTAAACCGAGTTGCAATTCGCTGAAATACCATCTAATATAAAATTGACCAATAACTACCGATGCCTTATTGTTTATTAGCAATAGTGAACGGAACCGTTTTTGCGTAAATTGCTAACATATTGTTATTTAATTAAATTTTTAAAAACGTCAAAGAAATCCGATTTTTGAAAAAATCGGATTTCTGGCAAATTTTAACCATACAAAAATTATTGGTTTTCTTTAAAGGGCAAAAAGTGTTCCGTTCAATATTGGGTGCAAAGGCTGGCTACCCATACGGTTGTTGAAACGGCACCCTTCAAAAGTAGTTTACAGTTGTTTCGTTCATTATCAGAGCGATTTCCCGAAACTAAAGCTGTATGTGGGTTTCGGGAAATCCACTTCGTTCCATTCCCGAAATAACTGTTCACCACTTTTGTAGGAATATGAAGGGTGCCGTTGAAACGTGTATAAATAATGGGATTTCAACGGTGGTTGTTGGTGATATTACCAAATCACTTTTTGACATCAATTTAGGCAAACAAACCAATCAAAACCTTGTGAACTTGTCTCTGGGCGAGTTTATAGACATAATAATTGGAGAATGATTTATGAATAAGTCAATTCGTATTTTACTTGTTTCTATGGCGTTAACCATAGGTTTACCTACTTTTGGAGCCGCAGACAATAATGAGTTTTGCTCACAACATTTTAGTGACTCAACTCGTCCTAACCTGTTATTTATACTGGATAACTCCGGGAGTATGAGAAACAGTATCAGAAATGCTGATGGTACATCCACCGGTCAAACTCGCATAGATGGACTGAAAGAGGCCCTATTAAATATGCTTGATAATACTTATAACGTCAATGTGGGATTGGGGCGTTTTGCAGCACTCATTAAAAATAAGCCGGAACCACATGCTGAAGTTAATGTACCCATCATGTTTCCAGTCTCTCATATGGATGGTGAGGTTGATAGAATTCCCGGTGAGATTGATGATTCCATAATGGATGTGTCGGTGTCCATTACCCAAAGTGCAGATGATGCTGAACAGAATGAGGGGTCGGGAAAAATGAGCCTAACTGATCCAAAGTTGCAACTTGTGACTACCACGGATAAAAAACCAAATGGTATCAAAGTTGAAAGGACAATTGCGAGTGGTTCTGACGATGGTGTGGAGTGGTTAGGCGACGAAAACAAGTTTACTACACATGGGCAAATTTTGTACTTGGGAACTGATCCCGAATCTGATGCCACCAGAAACAAAGGTGACTCTTTGCTTGGGTTACGGTTTAAGGAACTTGGGATACCCAAAGGTGCCACGATTGAATTTGCTGAAGTTGAATTTGTCAGCGATCAAAGATATGAGGGTAAATTGCAGATAAACATTTATGGTGCTGCTAATGATGGAGTGAAGCCCATAAAAAATACCACTGGTGATCCGTCTGGTATCTATTTGGGAAGTAGCAAATTTCTAAATGATGCCGGAAATAAATACGGCTATCTCAGTGGCGAGAGCTATTCTAGCGACAATTTTCCCAGACAAAATCTCATCGGTTGGGATTTACCACCCACGGTAGTTACGAATGAAGTTTTTAATACCCCAGACATTAAAGATATTATCCAAGCAATTGTGGATCGGGACGGTTGGCTTGATGATAATGGTTTAGTTTTATTATTTGAAAGAGCATCTAATTCACCGGTTAATAGCAGAGGATTTTATTCATACGAAGGTCGTCCGTATGGGAATCCTCCGCTACTGCGCGTGTATTGGACTCCACAAAATGCCACTAATGTCATTGATGATACTAATGACAAACAAATAGTCGGTTTGCGCTTTGAAAAAGTGGATATTCCTAACGGAGCTGAAGTTGTTAGTGCACACATAGAATTTACTAGTGGAGCTGACAATGCTAGTCCAACAACTCTAGTTATTAAAGCTGAAGATGTTGATGATGCTAAATCCTTTACTGCAAAGCTAAACAATATCTCAGATCGTTTTACCACTTCCAATCAAGTCTATTGGAATCCGGAGCCATGGGAAAATGGTGTAACTTATAAAACCCCAGATCTTTCGGCAATTGTCCAAGAGGTTGTTAATCGTGAGGGATGGTGCGGTGGTCATGGTGGACTAGCATTTATTATCTCCGCCTCAAGTGAAGAAGCACTACGCATTGCAAGGTCTTATGATAACCGCCCGACTGAAGCCCCGGTTTTAAAGGTTGAATTTGACTATAAGAAGATTCATGGCAACGGCTGTGTCAATCAAAACTTCTCTAGGCAGATTCGAGCAGAAAGTGATGATGCTGAAGAAAAACTCAGCGGCAATGAGGCTGGTAATGTCTATTTAAGTAGTGCCACCTTAGAACTAGCTAGTCGCGGTGATGAAGGACGCTTGGTTGGCTTTCGGTTTAGGGAAATTCCAGTCAGTTCAAAGGATAAACTTATAAGTGCCCATCTGGTTTTGAATGCTAGAACTGATAAGAAAGGCACTGCCCATTTCAACATTTATGGAGAAAAATCTCCTAATCCTAGCCAGTTTTCTCGTTTCTCAAGTGACTTAAGTGAGCGTCCTAAGACGAGTGCTAAAGTTATTTGGTCATTAAAAGATTCGTCAGAGGATGTTTGGAAAAGCAACCAAGTTTATAAGTCACCAAACATTGCCCCGGTAATTCAGGAAATTATCAACCAAGAGGACTGGGAAACTTATAATAATATGGCCCTATTCATTGACGGTATTGGCCGGCGCGATGTTTTTTCTTTTGAGACGAGTCCGAAAACATCTGCCATTTTGCAGATTCAAGTTGAAGGCTACCTCGGTGAAGGGAGTGAAAGAAACTTGATTACAGTACGGCAACGATTAAAGAAAATTATCCACAAAATGGAAATCCCCAACAGTTTGACACCTACTGTCGATGCTTTATATGAGGCTACTCAATATTATCGAGGTGGGGCGGTTGAGTTTGGGAAAACTCGTCATGATGAGTATTTGTACCTTATCAGTTACCCCAGCACGATTAATGACTATAGAGATGGTATGATTAGTCGCGCTGCGGAGTGCCGGATCAATGTTAACCCTCTGGCTGAAATCTGTGCTAGTGAGAAATACACGGTTCCGGTTAATTACACCAGTCCCATAAAGTCCAGTTGCCAAACCAACCACATTGTGTTGCTCAGCGATGGACTTGCTACTAAACACACTTCACTTGGGTTAGTGCAAAGTTTGATTGGTAAGAGCGAATGTATTACCAAATATCTGGATCCGGATGCTCCCCTCCCGCTAGTGGAAAAACTATTCAAGTCTCCAAAAATGAAATGTGTGGGATCGAGTTAGCTGACTTTTTGATGGCAAACGATCATGTTAACAAAAAACCCGGAACTGAAAATACCATCACTCTCCACACGATTGGTTTTCAATTGGGGAAAGCGTGGCGTACCATATATGTTGATGCCATTAATAATAAAAGAGTTTATAAGATAGATGGTATCTATTATTACGATGAAGCTGGCTCCGAGCCGGTGCCAGCAGGGACCAAACTGAAAAACGGTGGATATGAAGAGGATGTGAAGGGAACCGCAACCAACGCACGAGCCGTTAAATTTCTCAAGAGATTGGCTTCTCTCAATGCAGACGGTAACAGAAACTTTTATGCTGCTGAGACAGCAGATGATTTGCTCAAAGCATTTAATAATATCATTGCCGAAGCAATGAACGCAAGAACCGTCATAGTTAATTCACCTACAACGGCTCGTCTCATTAATATCAGCAGTCGTGCCCCGGTTCGTGGCGGTACAAACAACGCCATCGCCGGTTTTATCATCAGAGGTACCGGCACGAAAAAAGTGGTAATTCGGGCTGACGGTGCCGGACTAGGAAATAGATGGAACGGAGCCAAAGTACTTGCTGATTCTAAAATCGTGCTTTATCAAATGATTAACGGCAGTTACCAAGTTATCGCCACCAATGACAATTGGCAAAGCGATAGCCGTGCTAACGAAATGCCAGACGAAATGCAACAACTGCTTGCCTCCTCTGACGCTGGGTTAGTCATGAATCTTGCCCCGGGTACTTACACAGCCATTGTACAACCGGCAACTGGCAACACCACAACCGGAATTGCATTAGTCAGTGTCAACGATGTAGATGATACCAGCACCAGCAAGCTAATAAATATTAGTACGCTTGCTCCAATCGAAGGTGGTCAAAGCAATGTTATTGCGGGATTCATCATCACTGGTACCGGTACCAAGCAAGTTGTTGTTACAGCACAAGGTAAAAGCGTAAAACTGCCACCAGAACGCCTCTGTCAAGACACTACCATGAATGTTTACAAAATGGCCAATGGTAAATCAACAGAAGTTGCAAATAATGATGACTGGCAAGAAGGCGCACAAGCTGCCAGGATTCCCACCCATTTGAAACCGTCTGAGCCAAGCGATGCTGCGTTACTGCTAAACTTAGGAGCCGGTGCATATAGTGCAATCATGGGCTGTATTGGTGGGACTGGTATTGGCTCGATTGGAGTTAATGCGGTTGATTGAAAGAAGTAGTGGGCAACAAAAAGACGTTGCCCACCCTACAAAAAATTCATAATACCGGGCGAACACACAGGTTCGCCCCTACCTGAAATTGAAATTGTATAATACAGCGGACTTGTAGGAGTAGCGTGTCTGCCTTTGGGGATAATTCAATAAGGAGAAAATTAATTTGAAACTAGCTGAACTTGTGAATAATGTTATTAACCCGCGTAAGCTAACGCATTGTGCTTTAAATACTTTAGTTCCATAGGTTTCACCTATGGCTATTTACGTTTCACCCCAAAGGGGTTATGAATTGGCAAAGATGTGCCAACCCCGAAGGGGTTAAATGTGAATAGCCACCGATGAAATCGGTGGAATATGCCTGACGACGCAAATAAGGTACGACAACTAGCCTCATTAACATTAACACTCGTGCCCCCATTCAAAGCAACGCTGATGATGTCATTGCCGGCTTTATCATCACTGGTAAGGAATGGACACGAAATAAGTCCCCATTTTGTTTCGGGAATGGAGCGGAGCGGATTTCCCGAAACAACTCAAAACCGGGAAATTATTTCATGAGCATTCCTAAGTACCTTCGCCAAAAATTTTCAGGTATTTTGATGATACTCAAATGCTTTGAAATTTATTATAAGGCTATTAAACCTCAAAATTTGTGCTTCAGTACTTAGCACCGGGTTAGGCTTATTAATTTATTTTCCCGCAATTGGTTGAAACTTTTATAACTTATTGTTTTTAATGATAATTATTTGTTTTTTCAAAACTTCAATAAATTTAACTGCTTGAAAATATTAAATATTTAATTTGCATGTTTCCAGTAATAACCTTTGGCAGCTCTCGACCAGCCTCCTTAAAATAGATATACTTAAAATTCATTTATTTTGAGGATACAAGCATGACTGAAGGTATTTTTGGCATATGGAATCCAACCCCAAACACTTTGAAATGTTTTGAAGTGATGGGCGATGTCT
>Ga0233403_10000645_pt1 | contig 16507 bp, 12 predicted proteins | sample Na_oxic_1_MG_FD_179866 | JGI IMG/M metagenome (GOLD analysis project Ga0233403, IMG submission 179866) | Seawater microbial communities from Saanich Inlet, British Columbia, Canada - Na_oxic_1_MG | ecosystem: Environmental > Aquatic > Marine > Inlet | place: Canada: British Columbia | collected...
TCTCAAAAAATTTGTCGAAAGTCCGTATGTCAATATCATTATTGGCATCATCTTATTATTTTCTGGATTATCTGAAGCATGGGAAACACTATCTGAAGATATTCTGAATGGTAACTTTGGAACCAGTCATGGCGTGATAATATATGGTTTATTTCAAGTACTAAAATGTATTCCTGATATGCTTGAAGGATTCAAAGATTTGACGAAAGAATAGCCTACATCCGAAACACCATGATAACCAATCATTTATTGGAAGAAACATACCATGCCCAAAAGCGGCTCGTTGAAAAATCAGGATATGATATGAAAAAATATTCTGAAATCATTCATAAAATTGCGCTTGAAACACAGGAAAAATACGGAATCAAGCTGAAATATGGTCATATCAAAGGCGATACATTAGAACCACTTTGGAAACAGTCTCCGAATTTGGCATAAACCTGCCTTAGCGTGTTAGAAATACGATTTTTCAAAAAATCGTATTTCTTTCTTTAAAAGAAATCACCCAAAAACAAGCATAATTCCCACCCTAAAATTTTTCAAATGTGGATACTCCCCAATCTTTTCAACATCAACTCCTTCAAGATTTATTACACATAAGCCCCCCGACACAGCATTTATGGATAGCCTATAGCGGTGGTTTGGATTCATCTGTATTATTACAGGCACTGGCAGCATTACGTCAAAATATTGAACAATTTAAATTACATGCCATCCATATCCATCACGGTTTACACCCCCAGGCGGATGATTGGGCAAAACACTGTCAACAAACCAGTGAATCCTTAGATATACCGTGTGAAGTGATACGAGTTAAAATTCACGTTGCGCCTAGAGAGAGCCTTGAAGCATGCGCTCGCACCGCCCGTTATGAAGCAATAACCCAATTACTGGCTCCGGATGATGTCGTCTTAACCGCTCAACATGCTGATGACCAGGCAGAAACGGTATTATTACAATTACTACGTGGCGCAGGTGTTGCCGGCTTGGCGGCTATGCCACAGGTGAGTCGTTTAGAACCTGGCTGGTTGGTTCGTCCCCTGTTAGCCTATACTCGTGTCCAATTACACGCTTATGCCCAACAAATCAATCTATCCTGGCTAGAAGATAGCAGTAATGCCGATACCCGTTTTGATCGCAATTTTCTGCGCCATGAAATTATGCCTCTTTTACAGCAGCGTTGGTCCAGTGTCAGTCATACTTTGTGTAGAGTCGCTCGTCACCAAGCAGAGGCGGATGAATTAATACAGATTTTAGCAGCGCAAGATTGGCAAAATTGTCAGGGAAATGGTCCAGATCAATTATTATTATCCCCCTTATCCCATCTCAGCCCAGCACGGCAACGTCAGCTATTGCGATTTTGGCTAAAAAAACTAAGTTTGTCAATCCCAACAACGCTGCAATTGCAACAAATACTAAATGACATGCTGACCGCAAAAGCAGATGCCCAACCCTTAGTTCGTTGGCACGGATGCGAGGTGCGTCGCTATCATAATACTTTGTACGCTATGCCAAATTTACCAACGGTTCCAGATTCTTCACAACATTTCACCTGGTCATTGCCTACACCAAAGCCTTTGCCGCTTGGACAGTTGAGCGTTAAAAAAGTTTCAGGAGAAGGTTTAATCCTACCAGCCGGTTCACCATTACAAATACGTTTTCGCATTGGTGGCGAAAAATTTTATTGGCATGGACATTGGCGCGTGGTGAAAAAATTATTACAAGCGGCTAAATTACTGCCCTGGCAAAGAAAATTTATCCCTTTGATTTATTTGGAAAATGTATTAGTAGTCATTCCAAATATTGGGATTCATGATCATTTTATCGCACAAGATGGAGAAATGGGATGGGAGATAACATGGTTAATAGTTAATGATTGTAACTACTCAGTCCTAGCGTGTTAGAAAACGTTTATAAATACCATTTTTCCAAAAAATGGTATTTTTGAAATTATGATATAATGAACAGTTTAACTTACATATACCTTAACAGTATTCAATCTGAAGAGACTTAAATAAATATGCAGGCACAAGAGTTTAACTTGGAAATCATCCCTATATTGCCAGAGGCTTTGAAACGTCTCGAAGATTTAGCCAATGATTTATGGTACAGTTGGAATGTTCCAACCAGAATGTTGTTTGAACGCCTTGATGATGAGTTGTGGAGTCGGGTGGGACATAATCCAAAACTATTTCTACGCAATATTGATCAAAGGCGTTTGCACAAAGTAGCGGTTGATCAGTCATTTCTTAGTGCCTATCAGCAAGTACTTTCCAATTATGATGCTTATTGTCAGACTAAAGGATGCCGCAATGCTGGTAAACAGTTACCTCAGGATGCTCTGATTGCTTATTTTTGCGCTGAATATGGTTTCCACGAAAGTGTGCCGATTTATTCTGGCGGTTTAGGTATTCTAGCTGGTGATCATTGTAAAACAGCTAGTGATATGCGTTTGCCCTTTATTGCTGTAGGCTTGTTTTATCATCAAGGTTATTTTAACCAGCTCATTGATGCACAAGGTAATCAGATTTCCACCCATAATATAAATGATTCACAAGACTTACCAATAAGTCCAGTACGAGATGAAGCGGGTGAAGAAATTTATATCGAAGTCAAGATTGCTGAGACCCAGGTCTTTGCCAAAGCCTGGAGCATTACGGTAGGGCATATTAAGCTCTATTTATTAGATACTAACGTACCCCAAAACAACGATAATGACCGTGCGATTACTCACCAACTTTATGGGGGTGATAAACATACCCGTATCAGACAGGAAATTGTATTGGGTATAGGCGGAACACGATTATTGAGAAGGCTGGGATTAGCACCCACTATTTGGCATATCAATGAAGGTCATGCCGCCTTTATGATTTTAGAAAGAGTACGTGAACTCATAACGAGCGGACAAGGTTTTGAAACGGCGATGGAAGCCGTTGCGGCTAATACCGTATTTACCACTCATACGCCTGTACCCGCCGGCCATGATCAATTTCCACAAGAACTCATTATGAACTATTTAGGTTCATTTTGTGAACATGATCTCAGATTGTCCAAAGAAACTTTCCTGGCACTCGGTTGTTGGCCTAGCGATTCGCCAGATTTTAATATGACCACTTTAGCGATTCAAGGTGCGCGGCATTTAAATGGCGTGAGTCGTATTCATGGTCAAGTATCGTCTGAAATTTGTGCCAAATTTTGGTCAGAGATTAGTCCGGCTGAAAATCCAATCGGTTATGTGACCAATGGTGTGCATGTCCCTTCTATGTTAGCGCGGCAATGGTGTGAATTATTTAATGAATCTCTTGGAAAGGATTGGTCTGACCGTCAACATGATGCCAAATTTTGGCAAAAAATAGAGACAATTCCAGATTCACAATTTTGGGAAGTCAAGCAAACGGTTAAATCTCGTATGTTGAAGGTGATACGCAAATCCTTGACAGCTCAACATTTACGTTATCAAATTTCAGAAACGCATTTAGAACGTTTGCTAAAATATGTCGATCCCAAAAATCCCAATATCTTAACGATTGGGTTTGCACGGCGTTTTGCGACTTACAAACGTGCTACCTTATTGTTCAAGGATATGGACAAATTGCGTTCTATCCTAACGGATGCGGAACGCCCCGTCGTATTTATCTTTGCTGGCAAAGCACATCCGGCTGATATACCAGGACAAGATATGCTCAAAGAAATTTACCGGATCAATTGTGAGCCAGAATTTATGGGCAAGATTTTAGTCGTGCAAGGCTACGATTTAGGATTATCACGACGCTTACTTTCAGGAGTCGATGTGTGGTTAAATAACCCAATCTACCCCCAAGAGGCTAGTGGTACTTCTGGCATGAAAGCCGGTATTAATGGCGGAATTAACCTCAGTGTGCTTGATGGCTGGTGGCCGGAAAGTTATAACGGGAGCAATGGTTGGGCGATTAAACCGTCTCCACATCAAGATGAGAATTTGCGTGATCATGATGATGCCCGTAGCCTGTATGAAGTTTTGCTTGATGATGTCATACCGCTTTACTATAACCGAGCTCAAAAGGACTATTCTGAAGGTTGGGTGAAAAAAGCCAAACGTTCTATGATGACGATACTTCCGCGCTTTAACACCATGCGGATGCTTAATGACTATATCACTGACTTGTATCTGCCAGCCAATCACAAGGGTATACAATTAAATAGCAATAATTATGCCAAAGCCCAGGAATTAGCCAATTGGAAAATACTTGTTAAGGCAAAGTGGGCGGCGGTCCAAGTTCGCCTCTTGTCTGCACCCCAAATGCAGCAATTTTCTTATGACGAACCGATAACTATACAAGTTGCGGTACGTTTAAATGGTTTACAGCCAAACGGTATCACCGTTGAATTATTGCTTTCGCGCAAAGTTTACCATCCGGAAATCTTACTACCCACTCAACAAGAGTTACAAAACATTTGGCAAAGTAATCAGACAAATACCGTTTCCTATAAATTTATGCCAGAACAGCCCTTACACGACAGTGGTGAATACCTCTACAGTCTAACTTTCCAACCTGATTTATGCGGTGGATTAAGTTACCAGATTCGGGTATTTCCATCTCATGAATTGCTGTCTGACACACATGAAATGGGTATGATGCGGTGGGTTTAAGGTTTTAATTTAAAAAAAATACTATTTCTTTAAGAAATAGTATTTTTCACTCCTAATCCATCTTTAATCTTAAATCTCAATCTTAATCTTTAAAAAATACTATTTCTTAAAGAAGTCGTATTTTTCACTCCTAATTTTAAATCTTAATTCTAATCTTAATCCTTAAAAAATACTATTTCTTAAAGAAATAGTATTCTTCATTCTTTGTACAAAACTAATAGGTAATTCGGTGAAATGTAAAAAGTGTTTTAAATATATTAAGATAAGTGTATAATATAATTTAAATATTTTGAAAATCTTTAACATTTTTAAAAATATAAGTCATTGTACTCGACTATCAAGTTTTTTATAAATCATTGATTTAAAAAGAAATATAATTTTAGATTAAAAAACTAAATAACATTAAAAATCAATGAGTTAGCTATTTTAACACTCAAAAATAGAGCTTCGCGAAGCCAAATAACATCAAAAACTTGATAGTCGAGTTGTACCAATATTTAACCTATCATCCTCAGATTACTAGCTATTAAATAATTATTTAAAATAATTATTGTATAATCATAACCTTAGCTCATATCAAGAAAAACAATTAGGATTAAGATTTAGAAATTAAAAAATTTTGTAACGTTTTTCGATGATGTCTATTAAATATTAAAATGGAACTCAAATGAAATTCAGTGAAAACTGGCTACGTGAGTGGGTTAATCCTACACTTTCAACAGATGAATTAGTTCAACAATTAACCATGGCGGGCTTGGAGGTTGATCGCGTGGAACCCGTTGCGCCCCCTTTTAGTAAAGTGGTTGTTGGTGAAGTTATTTCTGCTAAGGTTCATCCTAATGCTAATAAAAAATTAAGCATTTGTCAAGTTAATGTGGGTAGAAAGGGTCCTTTAAAAATTGTTTGTGGTGCTAACAATGTTCAGGCAGGAATACGAGTGCCAACGGCTTTAATTGGAGCGCGTTTGGGGGAAAACAAGATTAAAAAAACCAAATTGCGGGGAGTTCCCTCATTTGGTATGTTGTGTTCGGCTGAAGATTTAGGGTTGGTGGAAAGTTCAGATGGCTTAATACTTTTGCCTAATGATGCACCGATAGGTGAAGATATTCGCCGTTATTTGCAATTAGAAGATGTGTCCATTGAAATTGATCTGACCCCTAATCGTGGCGATTGTTTAAGTCTTTACGGGATTGCGCGAGAAGTGGGTGTTTTGACACGTCTTGATATTTCCGTTCCCAATTGTTCGCCTGTTGCGGCAACGATTGATGACACTTTTCCCATGGAAGTTCAAGCTCGGAATGCTTGCCCTCGCTATGTTGGGCGCGTTATTAAAAATATTAACACGTCAGCTTCGACACCTGTATGGATACAGGAGCGTTTGCGTCGTAGCGGATTACGTAGTATCAGTGCGGTCGTGGATGTGACTAATTATGTTTTATTAGAATTAGGGCAGCCCATGCATGCCTTTGATCTGAACTGCTTATCCGGGGGAATACAGGTCCGAATGGCACTTGCCGCTGAGTCTCTTACCTTATTGGATGGGCAAACCGTGCAATTAGATGAGCAAAATTTAGTGATTTCCGATCATAAGCGGCCCCTCGCCATGGCGGGTATCATGGGTGGGCAGGCATCAGCCGTTACGTCAGAAACACAAGATATTTTTTTGGAAAGTGCCTTTTTTGCACCGAAACTGGTAGCAAGCGGCGCGAGACGCTATGGATTACATACTGATTCTTCCCATCGTTTTGAACGCGGGGTGGACCCACAATTACAGCGTCGTGCGATGGAACGAGCCACTGCTTTATTATTAGATATTGTAGGCGGACAACCAGGACCAGTAATTGACATTATAAATGAAGCAACTTTGCCGGTTACTCCGGTTATTAAACTTCGCCGTTCAAGAATTAAACGGCTATTGGGTCGTACCCTCAGACTGAGACAAAAAAAGATTGAAGATATTGTGTCACGACTAGGTATGCAGTTTGAACGCATATTTAGGACACATCACCTCAAAAACGATAGTTTACTACTTAAACCAAAATTGGAAGGATGGGAAGTACAAACCCCCAGTTTTCGTTTTGATATTAGCTTGGAGGCAGATTTAATTGAAGAAGTGGCGCGGGTGCATAGCTATAATAAGTTACCGAGCGTCGCACCACGATCTTGTTTAAATCTTTCCTACCAGCCTAAGGTGACTTTAGAATCGATACAAGAGGTGTTAGTTCAACGTGACTATCAAGAAACCATTACTTATAGTTTTGTAGATCCGGTATTACAGGCTAAACTTAATCCCGATCTTGATTCTATCACTTTAGCTAATCCGATTGCGAGTGATATGGCTGTGATGCGGACTACTCTATGGTTCGGATTGTTGCAATCTTTGTTATATAATCAAAAGCGTCAACAGTCTCGGGTACGTTTATTTGAATCGGGCTTGCGTTTTGTTCAGTCTAAGGAGCAAGGTTTGCAACAAGAGCCAATGATAGCCGGCGTGGTGACCGGAACACGTTGGTCTGAACAATGGGGACAAGCTAGCCAAACAATTGATTTTTTTGATGTTAAAGCAGATGTTGAGGCTTTATTAAGTTTAACCTGGGATCGTTATACCGGTGGAGGTAAGATTTACCGTTTTGTACCAAATACTCATTCTGCTTTGCACCCAGGACAAGCGGCTGCAATTTATTGTGGTGATGAATTGATAGGATTAATGGGTGCTGTACATCCGAGTTTAATCCAAACGTTGGAATTAACACCACCGGTGTACCTGTTTGAATTACGGTTAGCCCCTTTATGTCAAACAGAAGTACCTAAATTTAAAGAAGTTTCCAAATATCCGTCTATACGACGTGATATTGCGGTGGTCGTGTCAGATGAGGTCAGTGCCGACCAACTGTTGGATTGTATTAGAGATAAAAACATTGAGATGCTGACTGATTTAGAATTATTTGACGTTTATCAAGGTAAAGGCATTGAGTCAGGGCAAAAAAGTTTGGCAATCGAATTGATTTTTCAGGCAGAAAAGCGCAATTTGACTGATCAAGAAGTGGATACCGTGGTTGGACAGGTACTGAGTACACTCGAACAACATTTAGGGGCACAATTAAGGAAATAAACATGGCATTGACTAAAGCGACAATGGCAGATAAACTCTTTAGTGATGTAGGTTTAAACAAACGAGAAGCTAAAGAGATGGTCGATTCGTTTTTTGAAGAAATCCGCTTGAATTTGGAAAAAGGAGAACCAGTCAAGCTATCAGGATTTGGTAACTTTGATTTGCGTGATAAAGAAAAACGTCCAGGTAGGAATCCTAAAACGGGAAAAAAAGTACCTATTAGCGCAAGACGTGTTGTCACTTTTCGGGCTGGTCAAAAACTCAGAGCGCGGATAGAATCTTATGTTGGAAGCGACGAATTTTAATGAACTCCCTACCATACCTGGGAAACGTTATTTTACAATTGGCGAAGTGGGCGAGTTATGCGCCGTGAAACCCCATGTTTTGCGTTATTGGGAGCAAGAATTTTCCCAATTGCGACCGATTAAACGCCGAGGCAATCGGCGTTATTATCAAAGGGAGGATGTGATTTTAATTCGTCAAATTCGTAGTTTATTGTACGAACATGGCTTTACCATTGGCGGTGCTAAACAACATTTGATAGGGGAAAATTCAATAAACGATATGCACCAAAGCCAGCAAATTATTCGCCAATTACGTTTGGAATTGGAAGAAGTATTAGAAATTTTGAAAAAGTAGGAGTGAACTGATGTGTTCGCCCTTGTGAAAATGTGAAAATGATTATCTGAAACACTATAGATGTTCAAAAAAATAATTTACTTCGGAGCGATGTTTCCCGCTCCAAACCTGACAGGTTTTTGAAACCTGTCAAGTTTTCTGAAGCTATACTCAGCACTGGAACAAATTTAACTTTTCTAATGAGGCTGCCGTTGCACGAAAAGACGTTGCCCACCCTACATAAAATAAGTCTATATAAAAGTTTAAGTTATGCCCGTGTGCAGTATATTTATCTGAAAAGTTATATAAATCCATCACGGGCTTTGCCCTATTGAATTTCCGTGATGGAATACTCACATATAGTTAAAATTGATATTTATTTTTATTTTGGAGTTCTGAATATGAGTACAACTCAAGAAGCTACAGCTTCACCTTTATTATTCACTGATAGTGCTGCAAATAAAGTGCAGCAATTGATTATAGATGAAAACAACGATGATTTGATGTTGCGTGTTTTTGTTCAAGGCGGGGGCTGTTCAGGTTTTCAGTATGGTTTTACCTTCGATGAGACGGTCCAAGAAGATGATACTGTAGTTGAAAATCAGGGCGTTAAATTGTTAATAGATCCCATGAGTTACCAATACTTAGTGGGTGCAGAAATTGATTACACCGAGGGCTTGGAAGGCGAACAATTTGTGATTCGTAATCCTAATGCTGTCACGACATGTGGCTGTGGCTCTTCCTTTTCCGTTTAATCCTGTTATATCAGTTATCAGTTAAAATTTTCCAATTATATTGAACATGGTTATACAGATTTTCAGGTAAATAATTTCATCAAGGGCGAACTGGTTCGCCCCTACGTCAAATATTTCATGTAGGGCGACTTGCGTGTCTGCCCTCCTTAATAAAATTATTTATCTAAAAAACTATAAATAAAACTTTAAACCTGGTTTCTAATAAAGTTCAAGAATATTTTGTTTGGTGATAAAATTCTTACTGATAACTGATAATTTACAACTGATAACTAAAATGAATATAACCCATTCTGAACCGCAAAGCATTCTCAAAACATTTGAAAAACTACGCGCCGATTACCAGCTTGAGTCTGCTAAAATTGCAACTAAACAAGACCTCGCAGCTCGACAAAAAGATAAGGAGATTGTTGAACAAGCATCTACTTACACTACCGATAGTATTTTTCAAGATTTAGCTAAATTGCAATCCATCTTTGGTCAATCTGTTGATGGACTCGTTAAAGATATGACCACAGAGGTGGAAAAATTAGCGCAAATTCGTCGGGCGATTTTGGTCGAAGATCAACATTTAACGAGTTTGCAAAATACGCAAGTAGCTGCCGAAGCACTCAATATTTTACAACAAGAGCATCAAAAAGGATCGCAAAACCTTGAAGAAAATTACCAGAAAAAGCATGATACTTTAGAAGTAGAAATAACTTCGCAGCGTGAAATTTGGCAAAAACAACAACTGGATCATGAAAAAGCCAAAACTAAACAACTGGCACAACTGGAAAAAAGTCGCCTGTTTGATGAAGAAGAGTTTGATTATAAACTTAAGTGGCAACATACTGAGAACAGCGATGAGTATGAAAAACATCATCGTACCTTAGAACGTCAGTTAGCAGAAGAAGATCGGCGCAAGCAAAAAGACTGGCGGGAACGTGAGTCGTTTCTCGAAAAACATCAAACTGAGTTTGATGAATATAAAACTAAAGTGGAATCCATACCCAAGGAGATTGAAGAAGCCGTTAAATCCGCCCGTGAGGCGGCTATCAAGGAAGCCTATAAAGACGAGGAAAACAGGGCAAAGTTATTGGAAAAAGAGAGAGAAGCCAAGCGTAAAGCGTTTGAGTTAAAAACCGAATCTCTTAATAAGACAGCAGATGAACAGAAGCTGCGAATTGTTCAATTATCTGAGCAATTACAAATTGCTTCACAGCAAATGCAACAACTGTCTATGACAGCTGTGTCCAGTGCGGGACAAGTTAAACCTGCCTGAAAAAAATTAATAAGAATGGAGTCCAAAGCTTTGGCTGTGCGTGCCAAATATTAAGGGTTTGGACTCCAAACTAAATCAATACGCAAGGAGTTTGAATATCAATGACAAAAAAAGTCAGTTCCAGAAATACAAAGGCTGAGCTTCTTGAAGCCTATAAAGAAATAGAAGCTGCTTATCAAGCATTAGAAAGCAAAAAAGCTACGGTGCTTACTTCCCCACCAGCGGCAGCGGTTACTACTACTGTAGAAGTACCGCCTGTGTCTAAAGCCCCCAAAACGAAAATGAGCCAAACAGCGCAGTTATCACTTAAAAATGGTCAGACACCGATGGAAGAAGTGATTAATGTCTTTGGACAATTAGGTGAGAAATTCAACACTGCTTTAAGTCAAATGTCCACCAATCTATTGGTGGAAGCCTCGCGCTTAAAAGAGGTGCGTACTGATGTCGAAGTTGAAAGTAATCGTTTAGCAAGTTTATACAGTCTTGAGATTGGAGAAGATACTTTAAGCGATTTACTTAAACAGTATACAGACACGGCGGAACAGTATCAAGAAACACTGAAACAAAAAAGTAAAGAAGCTGAAAAAGCATGGTTTGAAAAAAAACAAGCATGGCAGACTGAAAAAGAAGGGAGTGAACAACGATTACAAGAGCAAGATACCTCTGTTCATAAAGTTCAAAAGCGGGAAGATAGCGAATATTGCTATGACTTAACGCTGAAACGGGGTATCAGTGATGAAGATTATACCCAGCAGCAAAAACAACAGCAACAAACCTCAGATGAACTTGAAGAAACACGCCGTAAAGCCTGGAATGAACGTGAGAAAGCATTGGCAGAACGCGAAAAGCAATTTCAAGAATTTAAAACTAAGGCTGATCGTTTTCCTAAAGAGTTAGAAACGGCTATTAAAAAAGCCAAAGATGAGGGCACCGGCATTGCTCGTCATCAGGCTAAAATTAAGGCTGATCTTGCTGCTAAAGAATTTGCTGGTGAAGAAGAAATTTATCAATTAAAGACTCGAACCCTCGAAGAACAAGTGGCTACCCAAACGAGTCAAATTGATAAACTGTCTAAACAATTAGAAGCCGCGCTTAAACAGGCTCAAGAGTTAGCCGTTAAAGCGATTGAAGGTTCATCAAGCCATAGTTCTTTTGAGGCTTTGAAAGAAATTGCTTTAGAACAGGCTAAGAATCAAACCAAGGCGAAGTAATCGTGTCAGCAGGGCGAACAAATTAAAATTTTCTAAAATTCGATTTTTCTAAAAAATCGGATTTTTAAGTCATCATAATTTTTGTTGCAGGACAGTGTTTGCAACCCAGTTCATCACGTTTCAAACGTGTTTAAACAGTGATGGGCTGGAATAAAACGTTTTGGATGGGATTGCAAACCCTGTTCTGCAACAAAATGTGTAGGGGCAGACCTGCGTGTCTGCCCTTATCTGAAAAAACATATCATTCCATCAATCATAATGGAAACCTCATGAAACTATTTGCCCTCAGTTTTTTTGCCATTGTATTATACATTGCTGCTGCAAGCTTACAAATGTATCGAGGTGCTACTATATTGAACCTAACAGTTACTTCGTTTCCCAGCAAACCTTTATTATTATTGTTAGGGGGATTAGCAATGTGCCTACATGCACTGATATTGTACTTCAATCTGGTAACACCGGCGGGCTTAAACTTAGGTTTTTTTCATGCCGCCTCTTTGATAAGTTGGATGATTGCGGTATTATTATTGTTAAGCTTGTTACGTCAACCAGTAGAAAATCTCGTTATTGTTGTTTTCCCCCTGGCAGCTCTGACGATAGGTTTAGAAGGCTATATTCATTCAGAACGCATTTTATCTTCTCAGACTTATGGTGTGACGCTTCATATTTTATTTTCCATTATCGCCTATAGCTTATTAAGCATTTCTGCACTGCAAGCCTTATTTTTAGCTTACCAAGATTATCAATTACACCATAAACATCCTGGTTGGGTTATACAAATATTGCCTCCATTGCAAGTGATGGAAAAATTGCTATTTCAAATGATAGCGCTGGGATTTGTGTTACTTAGTCTAGGCATGATCAGTGGGATGGTATTTTTAGAAGATATATTTGCTCAACATTTAGTACATAAAACGGTATTGTCAATAGTAGCATGGTGTGTATTTGGCTTGGTATTATGGGGACATTGGCGTTATGGTTGGCGTGGTAGAACCGCAATCGGTTGGAATTTGAGTGGTTTTTTCATCCTCATGCTGGCTTATTTTGGAAGTAAAATGGTACTTGAACTGATTTTGCATCGTTAAGGTGATTTTCTTAAAGGGATATACCTGTTTTATTAAAGGGAGAGTGACTACTCAGGGCAACCATAAAAGATTGCCCCTACAATAATTCAGGGCAACCATAAGAATTGCACTACAAATTTATACGTAGGGGCAATCCCTTGCTCAAGCCTTGAGTACCACGATTGAACTAAATTCTGGGTCAGTACGCCAAAGAACGGGTAGTTCTGTGGGCGAGGCTCATCAAATGTTCATGGAAGCACTTCAGGAAAAATACGGACAATAAATAGAAACTATGGAAAATAATCGTCAGGTACAATTAGTTTTTGACACTAACACATTAGTAGATGCATTACTAGCACGGGAACATTATTACCAAGATACGGTTAAATTATTAGAAAAAGTAAAAAACTGTGAGATAGAAGGATGGGTGGCATCTTATACCGTACCCACATTATTATACTTAGTAGAACGTTCTTTACAATCAGAACTGCAAAATCGGCAACAGTCAAGGCAAATTGCTAGAGCATTGGTACAAGAAATTATGCAATTTTTGAAAGTGCTGCCTCAAAGCGGTTTGGATTTGATTTCATCATTAGAGTCATTTCAAGAAAACTATGAAGATTACCTGATTGCCAAATCTGCTCAAACTTATCTGCCAAATCCACTCATTGTGTCAAAAAATAAACGCTTTGAGTCACTGGGGCTGTTAGTAGAGCACCCAACGAATATCACTCCTGAACATTTAATTAAATCATCGGATAAAATTGACTTCATTGAGCTTAAAGCACAACAGCGTCAAATTTATCCCCAACTTGAACACCGTATTCAGGCGGTGCTTAATCACAGCAAATACATTCTAGGACCAGAAATACAAGAATTAGAAAAAAAACTAGCCAATTATGTAAACGTTAAGCATAGCATTACCGTGTCCAGTGGAACTGATGCCCTACTCATAGCGATGATGGCAGTTGGCATTGGAAAAGGTGATGAAGTCATTACAACACCCTTTAGTTTTATTGCCACTGCAGAAACCATTGTACTATTAGGGGCAAAACCCATATTTGTGGACATTGATCCACAAACATATTTGATGGCTCCCAATAAAATAGAAGCAGCTATCACCCCAAACACTAAAGCCATTATGCCAGTCTCACTTTATGGTCAATGTGCAGATTTTGACGCGATTAATGCTATTGCGGATAAATATAAATTGTCGGTTATTGAAGATGGGGCGCAAAGTTTTGGAGCAACTTATAAAGGACGCAAATCTGGCAACTTATCTACAATCGGCTGTACCAGTTTTTTCCCCTCTAAACCATTAGGTTGTTATGGTGACGGTGGTGCCTGCTTTACAAATGATGATGGATTAGCAAAAAACATGCGTGAAATTCGAGTACATGGTCAAGAACAGCGTTATCATCATGCTAGAATCGGTCTAAATGGTCGATTTGATACTTTGCAAGCGGCGATTTTATTAGCAAAATTAGAAATATTTCCGTCAGAAGTTAAAGCGCGTGCTCAAATTGGAGAACGATACACCCAATTACTTAAAAACCGGGTAGCCACACCTTATATTGAACCCTTCAATAGCAGTGTTTATGCTCAATACACGATTCAAGTTCACAATCGGGAAGAAATAATAAAAAACTTGAAAGCCCAGGGTATTCCTACCGCAGTTCATTACCCCCTTCCCCTGCAACCGGCATTTGCCCATTTAGAACAAGCACATCAGCATTTTCCCGTGACGGAAAACATCGCTGAAAAGGTGATGAGTTTGCCAATGCACCCTTATATAAAAGAAGCAGAACTGATGGAAATCACTGAAATTATTTTGTCTAATGGTTAATGATTAATGGTGAATGGTTAATGGTTATACTGAACGCGGTTATAAATAAAACTTTTTATAGATGTTCAGAAAAATAACTTCATAGTCAAACTCAGAAGTTTAGAATTTTCTAAAATGAGACCTAACATGATATCAACTTGTAACTTATTGAATTGCATACTTATTTTAAAAACTGCGGTATCAAGTAATAAATAAAATGCTATAATGGGTTAATTGTTAATGGTGAGGTATCCCGCTCGCCACTAATCATTAAAATAACTGATAAATGATTACAAATTCAAACAAAAGTTTTGCATGAAGTGGCAAATGATTTTATCCCCAGGATTTAAAAAATATTTTGCCAACACTTCATGGCTCATAGCAGAACGTGTACTACGCATGGTGGTTGCCTTGTTCGTAAGTGTTTATGTCGCACGTTATTTAGGTCCAGAACGTTTTGGTTTATTGAGTTATGCCAATAGTTTTGTCGGCTTATTTATTGCCCTGGCTACATTGGGTTTGGATGGTATAGTGGTGCGTGAACTGGTTAAAACGCCGGCACGCCGGGATGAATTACTGGGAACCGCTTTTGGGTTGAAAATAGTCGGTGCCATCCTTATGTGGTTGGTTATCATTGCTGCTGTTCCTTTAACGGAAAATGATGTTCAAACTAATAGTTTAATTGCCATTATTGCTTTTGCCGCGATTTTTCAAGCATTTAATGTAATTGACTTTAACTATCAAGCAGAGGTAAAATCTAAATACGTTGTTCATGCCCAACTGGTTCAACTTATTATTTCTTCAATCACTAAATTAGTTCTTATTGCTATCAATGCTTCACTGATTTGGTTTGCTTGGGTTTATTTGCTGGATGCGCTAGTATTAGCTGTGGGTTTGGCTGTGATGTATTTGCGGAATAGTGGGAAACTTTGGTATACAGAGATAGAATTTCAAAATAAAAACCGACTAATCACCGGTGGTTTATGTTTTATAAGCACTGCTTTCAATCCATGTAGTTCTTTGGTAACAACTTGATTATTGAGTAAAAAAATATGAAACACTTATGATGAAAATCCTCATTAAAAATTTATGGCCATTGCAAAAAGCAAATATTATACTCAATGGTTTAACCGTGATTGCCGGTGAAAATGATACCGGAAAAAGCACTATCGGCAAGGTTATTTTTAGTATTATCAAGGCGGACAACGCTGCACAGACGGCCACTGAACGTAAAAACCGAATGAATACTATGATTGGTCTAGTGTTTGATTCGCAAATTTCAAGTGAAGGTGAAGTTCTGGTGGAAGATGAGGAAATGCCAGTTTATTCAATTCTTTTTTCTCAAAATCAGTGTTCACGCTTTGACTGTTCACAAGCTGATTCAGATCGTTTTTTGCTAGATGCGACTTTCATTCAAACCCCTTTTGTTTGGGATTTAGTTGATTTTTTTGATACCGTTTTACGTCTCAAACAAAGCCAAGAATTAACCCAAAATAGGGCACCGTTTTCAGTTAAATATCCTTATATTATTTGGGATGTTTATACGAAAATTTCCAATACACCCATAGAAAAAGATTTTCAAACCCATGAATTAGTGAAAAATATCCGTCAGATTATTAAAGGCGGTTTTGAACAACACGATAAACGAATCGTATTTCAACGCAAAAATGAGTCAATCTTATTGGTTAATGTGGCGACGGGCATTAAATATTTTGGTCTATTGCAACGGTTGGCTGAAAATCACCAACTGAAACAGGGTCATTTACTGATCGTTGATGAACCTGAAAATCATCTGCATCCAGAATGGCAACTGTTACTGGCTCAATTGATAGTCAACTTAGTCAGCCAACATAAAGTTTATGTGTTAGTCAATTCACATAGCCCGTATATGATTGAAGCTTTGAAAGTTTATAGTGATATGACTATAAAAGAGCAAACCCATTTTTATTTTAATCAACTAACTGACAAAGGGATTGAAGTTGATGAAGTCAGTCATGATTTAAGTCCTGTATTTGAAACGCTTTCCTTGCC